>Ga0209611_10008140_pt1 | contig 16534 bp, 27 predicted proteins | sample S1TSphgellanicum_3_FD_187693 | JGI IMG/M metagenome (GOLD analysis project Ga0209611, IMG submission 187693) | Host-associated microbial communities from peat moss isolated from Minnesota, USA - S1T2_Fc - Sphagnum magellanicum MG (SPAdes) (version 2) | ecosystem: Host-associated > Plants > Peat...
AGCAACTTGCGTTTACTTGAGTCGGACATTCTTATCTCCTGCGACTTTAGGGTAGCTGGTGAATATATAACAATCCTACACCCCCCCTTCACCACCTAGTCATGATCGCCGTTGTTTTAAGATGAATCTACAAGAGATGCTACAATAATACACCAGATACATACAAACAGAGTCAGTGACAAAAGACAAAAACTCGTTAGGTGTCCAAGTCACGGTTTCTCACCAATTCTCAACAAGGAAATAGTTAGCGATCGCACTGTTTCGAGCCAGGAGCTTCAGCGATCGCACAAGCTAAAAGTATTGCAAAATCAAGCTTTGCTCTAGATGCATCCTGAATTAAGTGCTTTAAGGCAAATCTGTTATTGCAAGTAAGTCTTATTTAAACAGGTTGAGAAAAAAGCCTACCCTCAGCAATCCTGCGCCGAAGCAGGCCAGCCTCTACCACGGAGCCGGGGTTACGATAGAGCTTCAGCGATTGGGGAATTTCATCCCACTTCTTAAATCGCAAGTCCTGGGAGATTGTCCTAAACCCTGGTGCCCCGTAGAAGGCAGCCCCTACGTTGTAGCCGAAGCTGAGCAGTGAGCCTTGTTGGTTGACGTTCATGTCTTCCCAGCCAGGAAGTTTCTCCAAAGTAGGGAGGTATTCCTGCTCCAGCTGAGACTCTAGCAGAGCATCAGCTTCCTTGAGGGTGATTTTGTCGCCCTTACGCCAGCGCGATCCATCGGCCTTTTGTGTAGCTCCCCATCCAATCGTGGGGGTTTTCCACCCCCAGAGCGGATCGGGGTAGGTATTGGGGAAAAAACCCTCAAACTCCTTAATTAAATTCACACCGGGCAGTGGTAGCTTCCCGGTCTTGCCCCCATACAAAGCCGATGCCTTGTGCAACTCCTTTGACAGCTCGTCAAGACTAATAGCTGACACTGATGGCAGTGGTGTGGCAACCGGAGGGTGAGAATTGGCCACAGGCCAGCCCAAAAATAGCAGCACACCAAGGAACAAGATCGTAGCAACAACACCTACTATGATCTTTGCTCTCCTGACCACAAAAAACCACGCCAAGGCAATCATTACCTGAGCGATGATGATTAATCTGTTATTCATAGGTGAAATGAATTAGTTGCCCGTGTACTCGAAAATCTCTAAGGTGACTTGTTGGATTTTGTAGATTGGACGCACCACCAAAGAGTACCCAGTTACTTGGGAATCAAAAATCAAAATACTGGGGGTAGGGGATAAATTGCTGGAATTTTTGGGGACATAGAGATTTTTCCAGGAAGGGTAGATGTTCCCAGAAAAAGACCCAGCGGTGATCTTCTGGTAGCAGCCTCCAAAATACCCAGAGTAACTGGCAGGGAAGGACACCGAAATACCCACAGCCACGATATTTGAACTAGGAGCAACGGGGATGATGACATCCCCAATCACCTGATAGTAGGTAGCACTCACCCCAGTTAGGCTAGCCGTGTATTCTGATTCCCAGATTAGCTCCCAGTTACTAGAATCACTTAGGGACATTTCTAGTCTCTAGAGGTGATTCGACGTGGATCGCCAACCTTGGTAATCGCATTGCCCTGGGCTTTCCCTGTGGGGATGTTCTTGCCTACCAGATTCTCCTCCGCTGAGGTTTGACTGGCTGCATAACGGATTCTGTACTTATAAGTATTAGTGCCAACCTTTACATAGGCGTTTGCTGTTTTGAGGACACCCCTTAATAGGAGCTCCTTAACGGCGGTGCGTGGCTGTTCAGCATCACTAGCCTGGGCTACGCTTACGCCTGTTGCGGTGGCAATATCACCGGTATACAGGTTTTTGGTACCAAGGAACCAGAAGGTCTGACTAGTGCTACCGGTACCGCTGCCACTAGTTTGGGTTACTGTCAATAAGTCGAAAAGTGCCATTTATCTATCTATCCCAGTGTGATGTGCTCATGCAGGTAAGCGCTGGATATTGTGGAACTATTAAAAGACTGTCCCACCAGGGCGTGAATATTTTGGATATTTGCCCCAGCCATGATGACTTTTGATGTCTTCCTGGCTCCCGCGCTGGTTTTATAAGACACGGTGACATGGAAAGCGTTACCCGTCGCTAATGCGTCTCTGAGTGTGGATGAGCGAGCGCCATCCGGAGGAGCACCTGTGAGTTTCGTGACTCCACAGGTTTGGCCTATGGTGGAGTACTCATCAGCGAGCAACATGATTAATTGTGCTCCTCCACTTGGTCCCACCAAGTGAGGAACTTTTGGTGCTACAGCCATTGATTATTCGGTTTCAATTCTTCACCCACCATAGATCCTTGACTTCGTAGCGAGTCAACTGGATACGCCTGTCATTCGTCAGGTTTGCATATCGGGCCTTAACCCCCGACTACGAATGTGATCGTCATTCGTAGCCCACTGTTACTTGCTGTGTTCAGTTGATAGCGGTGGGATGACGTACCATCTATGGCCAATCTTGAAGCCGACAATCTGTCGCTTGAGTATCTGCCTGAGTACAGCATTTCTGGAGTAGTAGAACTTCTGGCAATACTCAGGCAGTGCCACAGCTTTTGATATATCGTCTGGGATGTGCCAAAACGATCTAACCTGCACTTTAAGAGAATTTAGATATCCAGTCTGTCCTGACATTTTTTGCCCCTGTTGAAAAATATTTAGCCATCCTGCACTTGACGTTTATTTGAGCTATTTCGTAACCCCCAGAAACCAAGCTAGATTTACTAGTGTATGCACCTTCCAGGTAACTAGGAATAACAAGGTTTTTGGCAGCGTTTAACACAGTCATTCCATTAGTTTCGTCATAGGAATGAATTGTAATTTTTGAATTGTCACTGAGGACATATATAATCTCCCAATTACCTTTTTGGTAGTTGGGTAGCCCCTCGGTGACTTGCTGTGGTTGATGGTGGGGAATCGTAATGGGGTACTTAGCTGCATCAATATAATTCCCATTGGAGTCAACCTGAGCAAATAGATAAACACACTGCGGTCTATTGTGCTCGGGTCTTAGCGGCCAGCCGTCGGGGATAGCTGCATAAGCATCATACGTCTGGGGGTACAACTGATTAAATAATGTAATCCTAGATTGGGCAATCAAGGAAGAGTCATTACTTTTAATCAGCAACTCACTCATTAATTGCTGTTGTTGGGTCGTGGGGTTTTGCCCGAATTGTGCCTCAACAACTGGGTTGAAAACTGATATCAATTGTATGCGAATAGCCGCCCAATCCCGACTTGGCATATTAATTACCTGAGCTTATTTGCTGATTTCTTTCATTCGTGGCATCAGTTATTAATTGCTGTAAATTATTTTCCAGTGTGTTCACTTCGTTCTCGGTTTGGCTTGATATAGCGCCACCTGATTCTGGCGCTTGAGTTGTAATCACCGTAGTCGCATCGGGCGCATTTCCTGCCGCTAAATCTGCCAGAATTCCTGATTTTAGCGATGGATTTTGTGGGTAGTAATTGTAATTTGCCTCTGATAAAATCCCATCATCCTGCATGGCGTTGAAGCCAGAAATTACAGCCCCCATGACTTGCTCGGCTGCGTTGACAAGCGAAGAACCTATGTCACGGGTTTCATTGAGCAGGTTTGCAAACGGTGTGGGGTTTGGAGTACTGCACCTAACGGCGTTGGCATTAGCCAACTGCTGAGCATTGAACTGTGCTTCACTCTCGGTACCCATGATCACCGAGATGGTTTGAGTGGTGAAGGTTGGTTGTCCACTAGTATCACAGCCTGAGAATACCTCAACTTGAATTGAAGAAAATTCCAAAATTGCATCCTCTCCATTTTCGCCCTTAGGTCCCTCCGGTCCTTCTGGTCCGGTGGGTCCCTGGGGTCCTTCTGGTCCCTGGGGACCTGAGCCACCTGACAATCCCTCTGGTCCTTGGGAGCCAGTATCACCCTTGGAGCCTTGCGGTCCCTGGGGTCCTTCTGGTCCCTGGGGTCCCTGTGGTCCCTGGGGTCCTGAGCCACCTGATAATCCCTCTGGTCCGGCGGGTCCAGGATCACCCTTGGAGCCTTGCGGTCCTTGGAATCCTTCTGGTCCCTGTGGTCCCTGTGGTCCTTGGGTTCCTTGGGGTCCCTGTGGTCCTTGGGTTCCTTGGGGTCCCTGTGGTCCTTGGGGTCCCTGAGGTCCGGTGGGTCCGGTGGGTCCAGTATCACCTTTGGGTCCCTGGGGTCCGGCAGGTCCAGGATCACCCTTGGATCCTTGGGGTCCTTCTGGTCCCTGGGGTCCTGCCGCGCCCTGTGGTCCTGATGGTCCTGGTGGTCCCGGTGGTCCAACACCAGGGCTTTTGGCTGCATCTTGCGCTTCCTGGGCTGCGTCCTGGGCATTTTGGGCATCCTGGATCGCTTCCTGGGCTGCGTCCTGGGCATTTTGGGCATCTTGGATCGCGTTCTGGGCTGTGTCCTGCGCGTCTTGCGCGTCCTGGATGGCTTCCTGGGCTGCATCTTGCGCGCTCTGGGCTGCATCTTGCGCGCTCTGGGCTAGACCCGTGGCAGCAGCAGCAGCCCCCGCCGCGCCGGCGGCTATCCCTTCAGCGGCTACCGCCGTGCCTTCAGCTGTGCCAGCTAGAGCCAGCGCCCCCTGCGCTGTAACTAGGGCAAACTCAGCAGTACTGCCGGCCGCAATAGCTAAAGCGTCAGCCTGTCCCGCCAGCGTAAGTGCGGAGCTTGCAACACCACCAACCTCAACTATCTCAGCCTCAACTACCTCTATTTGAGCCTCCAGTGCAAGAAATTCGCCCTCCAAGGCAGCAAACCCAGCCAGTGCAGCGGCAATCTCACCAGCTAGAGCAGCTATGGCAGCGGCTATGATGGGAGCGCAAATTACAGCGATCAGGGCTGCCAAGCCTGCCAAGGCTGCTGCGAGTTCTTGTCGCAGATCGGTTATTTCAGCTTCAAGATTGGCTATGGATGCCTGCAACTGAGCCACAGCATTGAATAGCTGGGCTATGTAGCTTCGTAATGCTTGTATCTCTGCTTCTATCCCAGAGAGATCAGCAGCACTACCAGGTATACCCTGTGGTCCGCGCAATCCTTGCGGTCCTTGGGGTCCCGCCTTCCCTTGTGCTCCTGGCTTACCCTGGAGTCCTTGTGCTCCTGGGGCACCTGGCTTACCTGGAGTACCGGTTTTACCCTGGGGTCCTGGGGGTCCTGGGGCACCTGGCTTACCTGGAGTACCGGTTTTACCCTGGGGTCCTGGGGGTCCTTGGGGTCCAGGCACCCCAGGACTATTCGCCAACGCCTGCAACTCGTTGAGTATCTGGGAGCAACAATCTGACATATCCTATCGCCTCATACTTCTAGCTGATATCAGGCTTTGTAATTGTGCTTCTATCTGCGCGCAGGGGATGCAGCAATAACCAGGGTAATTAGTGCTGGTGCATTTCAAGCACCCCGGAGCGCACCCCGAACAACTTACTTCGTAGCTACATTGCTGCCCACTACTTTGAAATAGTTGATTGCCATTCAAATCAAAAATTTTGATCTGGCAATAACTCAGACAAGTACCACCACACCCCCCTTGAGCACCATTAGCCGAAAGTGCAATTTGGTTGTCTGATTGCTCCAGGTTTGCACCATAGGGAATGCCACCATATTCACCAATTTGGAATTTAAAATTTTCTGGTACGTACCCATTTAAATTGACCCACAATTCTTCACCAGTCTGCACAGTGTAATATCCTGGGTACCCAAACTGAGATATATCTACAATTTGTGCATCCGCTGCACAGAAAAATCTTTCATAGTAAATGTCAGTGGACGGATTTCTAGTCACATTATCGGTTAGCCAAAGATGCCAACAGCTTTGCGTCCCAGACGGATTTGTTCCGCCTTGCGTAACACAGATAGGCGTCCCAGAAAAGCTAAGCTTTTGTTCTTTCCCGTTAATGGTGACAACGACAACCGCCGTATCACCTTGGTCACAGTAGCTTGTTCCTTCACATTGAAAAGTCATTAGATTCAAGGGAATAATTGACCATAGGGAATAAAGGATAAAGTGCTTGGATTTGTAGCATATCCATTATATTGAGTGGTTATATTTCGAGAAAAATACTTCCCATAAAATGCCGGGTTTGAATCAAAGTACCCAGCATTTTTAAAGGGTATATTTCTCGAAAAATATTTCCCATAAAATGCCGGACTTGAATCAATGTATCCATTCCAGGGATTGGGCATATTTATTCAGTCCTAATAAAAACTCTTGAAAAAGTTTGCGAAGTATTTCCATCAATAAACGTGTAGGATTCCGAGCCATTTGTAACGTAATCAAGAAAGGTCATTCCATAAGAGCTCCCTGCTTGCACGTCTGGAGAAAAATCACAGATGTCAAAAAAGTTTGCAGCCGTGGGTGGAAATGTAGATGCACCATTTCCGTTTGCATCTACTATTGCTGCTACTCTAGTACTTCGCGAATTCGCATTTGCCGGATTCGCGACACTATTTACGAATCCACCTACAAATTGCCCAGACGTAATTCCGGTTGGGCGCAAAGAGGAAATAGTTTGCAGCCCTGCAACTGTACTAGATAATCCTCCCTGGCATAGCGCAAACCAAAAAGGATTCATCGCCCTTGGGATAAATGCAAAAGGATACTGGTTTTCATTCCAAAAAGATGGCGTGGTTAATGGCCTGAGGTATCCCACAAACGCAACTTCCACGCCTGCTTGAGCAATAACAACACCCCGTATCTCTGGGTGGTTAATTGCGTAAAAGTTAAAGTTATCAGTAAGAGTTAAAGTCATCGACGGAACGGTGGTGGACTGATTTGTTCCTGCCGCTCCCGAAAAAGTCGCGTACCCGAATACTTCAAAAGTATTTGCAGCAGTAAACCCTGCTCCGATGATTAGGTTTTGATAAGTATCTCCAGTATCGGTGTCGTACTGCCAAATGTAAGAAAGCGTTGGAGAGGCGCTTAATATTGTTGGTGCATTAAATCCGGCACTAACCATTGCTACCGATAGCGCGCTCATGAAAGTAGCTTGAGTGCTATCACCCGGCTGCTGGAACTGAACAATTGCCGCTAAAGTCACGCTACACCTCTAATCCTAAATAGTAAAAGTTTATTGTTCCTGATGCACCGCTATTCAAAGGTTGGATATTGTAATAGAAAATCCCCGTGCTATTGGTTGGGGTGGGGCATTTTCCACAGTCGAAACTTAAAAATTCTGCTACAAAATCAAAATCCAAGATTAACCCTACTGATGGCGAAACTTGAATATTTGTAGGCCTGGAGGCATCATTATTTAAGGAATTTTGGTCGGTGTACAACCTAAACCTGGCTGGAATAGTTGAGGAAAAAGATAGAATCAGCCCGGTTAGTCCTAACTGAATTGATCCGGTTGAGCTACCGGTGAAACTTATTGAATAAGAATTCCTTAAAGGCTGTTGGGCTAATGCCGAAATACTCCCGTCTTCCGCTATAGAAATATTGCTTCCTTGTTTTACTACTCCTAATTGCGTCAGCGATGCAATTGGCAAGGCGATCGCATCATCTAGGGTCGCGACTGAAATCTTAATCAGCCTCCCTGCCACCGGATCGTACCCAACCAACCACGTAGTGCCTTCCGCCGTGGTCAGCTCGATCATTTCAGCTAGTTTCACTGAAAACCTCCACTAGCACTGTTTCTTGCTCGAAAAATGCACCGCCCTCACCAACTATCTGGGACTGCCACTGAGAAAAACTTACATCACTCCACACCATATCGTTGGATATTGGTACACCGTCATCGGTGCAGATAGCGCAGCCATCGTCATTGCATAAATAAAGTGGCTCGATTACCAGTGCCGCTAAGATTTCCCCTGGGGAATTGTTGGCGGCAGGATTTAGGGACAGATCATCCTTGTTAATCACAAGGTAGTTACTATCCTGCGCTGCATTGATGCCAAAGATTTGACCCAGTGAAGCAGTAGTCATTATGGGTAATCGTTGGGGTTGATGACTCCAATACCTGACGCTGGCTTATTCATGGCCACAGCATACATGTCTTGCTGGTAGACCGTGTTATTCAGGTAAACAAAGCTTGGTATGGTTTGCAGGTCTACCGTCACCAAAATTGAGGAGTCGGCTGCCTGTGTAGTTTGGTTTGCAACGGTGGTGTACTGCTTCAGGATCGCTACGAGAATCTCTGAGGGTGGATCTGTAGCAGTTGGAGTATATCCTCCGTTTGCCGTCAAGTCAGATTTAGTAATTGTTATGGTGGTTGCGGTCTCGGTAGCGTTCGCACCAAAGCACTGCTGTAGGGTTAGGGTCATATTACAGGGTGGTTACGTCGATGGATGGCGCAATGGCGGGGGGATAAAGCTGGAATGCCACCGAGACCTGCATCTTGTTCGTCCCGTTCCGCGTAGTGGGACCGGTCTGCGATAGTTGGCTAGCATTGGCATTAACGGTCGTGTCCGTGTTCTGGTAGAGCCAGCCCTGGGCTGCGAGCAGAATTGCCGAGACCTGCTCGAGGGGGGTCAGGTTCTCGGCATATGTGATAGTTAGGATCTTTCCTGTGCTATCTACTGATGCAGAGGAAATGTTATTGGTCCCACTTGTCTGTGGCGAGTAATCAGTAAATAGATTTGCCAGAGTTGGCTGTGTCATATCGATAGTATCTAGTTTGCTTACCTTTATACTTCGTGTTAAAAAATAAGTAAATTACCACTTTTAGGTAAAAGATATATGTATATGCATTGCACGAAAGCTTTACCAGTGCTAGAGTTTAGCGATATTCACTTATTAGCAACTATTGCTGTATATAAGTTTTGCATCGTGCATGGATAAAAGATATATATGAAATTAAACCGTAAGGGACAAGCAGCAACTTTTGACGGCAATGATTTTACTAAGCTAACTGCTCACACACGGGGTGAGGCGCACAGGCTGATCTTTCAAATTACCTACTACACCGCTGCGCGAGTCGGTGAGGTTGTACGCCTACCTGTCTGTTGCGTCTTTGGCGGCGATGGCAAGCCCTTACCTGAGATTCTTTTCCCCAGCGAAATCACCAAGGACGAGGAAACGCGGTCTGTGCCTGTGAATCCAACTTTGAGGAGTTTCCTGGAGCGATACTACTTGACCATGAAGCCTACAGGGTTTTATTTGTTCGCGGGTATGTTCAAGGGGAAGCGCGATCCGGAAGTCCACCTCAAGTTCCAATCCGCGTACTTGGCGATGCAGAGAGCTATAGAAAAAGCTGGGTTGCAGGACAAAGGTTACAGTTGCCACAGTTTTAGAAGAACCGCCCTGACCAAGATGGCGGCAGCAGGCATCGCCTTGTCCACAGTTCAAAAAATTAGTGGTCACGCTGACCTCAAAAATCTCCAGCGGTATTTGGAGGTTTCACCCCAGCAAATGATAGGAGCAATTTCATGTCTGTGAACGTAGAACTAGCGCGATCGCTCCAGGCTCAGCTTAGCTGGCTGGCTGTAAATGGGAAGTCTGCCACCCTGAAGGAATTAGGAGTGAGGTTGGTTGAGGTAGACGATCTGTACACTAAAATTTACGTTTCTGTCGGTGGCGCAGCGCGACTGCAAGATTTTTTAAAAATTTGAACGCCTGTACCTCACAATGGCTTGCGGGGTACAGGCGTTTTAAATTGGGAAATTTGATTTAGCTGTCGCTGTCGTCGCTGTCGGTGTCGTCACCTGCACTTGATGCCGCGCCGTCGCTGTCGGTGGTGTCGCTGTCATCACCGTCGGTTGATTCCGTGCCGTCGGTGGCGGTGTCATCACCTGCGCTTGATACCGTGCCGTCGCTGTCGCTGTCGGTGGTGTCGGACTGAGATGCACCAGAAACTAACTGCCCAAACGAAGCAGTCAGAGCGTCGATTGAGCTAGCTAGCTGGAGGTTCGATTGGGTGTTTGCCTCTAAGGCCGTGATGTATTCGTCGTCCACTGCACTGGCGTTATCGATGTGGATGTTGCCCATGGGAATGATGTTATAAGTAACATCAATTATGATATCTTGATTGATGTAACGCTAACAGCAAATCACCCCTGCACAAAACCACATCGGCGAGAGATGTGGTTTTGTTTTGGGGTATAATTGGTGCAATATAGTAAATCTCTGTTTTTTCTCTCAGCGAGCGAGAGATTTTTTCATTCAGCGAAATTTGATAATTTTGAGGATCTGCTCTGGTTCCTTACCAGCGGCGATAGCTTCTCGGATTTTCTGCGCCCTGGCTTGGGCCAGTTTGCTGCTGCAATTACCACCGGGGATGTGGTGGTGATGCACCCTGCCTCGATGTTTGTAGGAGTAGCGAAAGTATCTCTTACCCCCCCTAGCTCCTCCGCGTGGTGAGTATTCGGTAATACAGCCATGAGGGGTTAGCGAATCATCTTTGTACGGGTCTAAAACTGGCTCTATATACTCATTAGGAGGGGTTAGCGAATCATCTTTGTACGGTTGTAAACTTGATTCGCTAACCCCCTCCATCGATGATAAATCCCCATCGTTTTGGGGAGGGGAGAATCCGTGATGATCGGGGTGGTTTTTCACCCACAGGTCCCAAGCCTGGTGATAGTCACCTAAGTTGGGGTAGTCATCTGGATCTGGTGGTTCGTGGGATGCGTCATATATAAGTGTGGGTTGGCCAGTTTTATCCTCAACTGTGCTCTTGGTGTCGAGCACAATTTCATCCCAGTAGGGGTCATAGGCTACGCGCTCGTAGTCCGCTAGGTCGAACAATTGTCCTTTCACGGTTGCACCTGGTTTTGGTGGATGTTGTATGCGATCTAAAATTCCCGCACTGAAGACGGGAAGTTTAGATTTTGGATTTTAGATTTTGGATTTTAGATTTTAGATTTTAGATTGGCAGGTGTATGGATCGTGGAACAAGGCGGGTAGGGGAGTGCGATCGCAAATTCGGGTAGTCACTACCCGAATTTGCGCTATTGGCTCACTGGCAAATCTTGGAAGCTTGGGCATAAAGTCCAACAGATGTTGATCTCCCACACTCAACACCATTTCTAAAAATTTTGGCCTCTAGTCCTTTGTTGGGACTTGAATTAGCCTCAATCCTTGAATCCTTGGGTGCAGAAAAGGTCAGTTTGTAAGGTAGAACATCTCGGATTTCTTGAGTTACGCTTGGCGGAGTAATGGTGTATGTGGCATACAGCTGTTCACCCGGCACTCCTGAAAAGGTAATCTCATAAGAATCTGATTGTGTCTGCTCGTGAGTCAACACTGGGGACACATTCGCTGATAGCATGTTGACTTTCCGATTTCCGATCCAGGGGCTTGTCGCCCAGCCACCAATAAGACCGATCACGATCCCTCCAATAAATCCCGTGGTAAGTGTTTTCATAACTTTCAGTAGAAATCTGGGTTTAATATTCCCAGAAATGTACGTAAAGCAAAACCGCCCACCCAAAGGTAAGCGGTCATTGTTCAGTTATCTGAGCCTCACCAGGTCTAGGCTCATTCTCAATTAACTGGAGAATATCAGCCTCTAAACTTCTAACCTCTTGTAAAAACTGAATTTCACCTGCCGTACTTTCCTCTAGTCGCGCCTTCAAACGCCCCTGATGAGCTTTGACATAAGCGATATGTGTTTTTTCAATAAGATGAAGGCGCTCTAAGAATTTCCCAAGATTTGCATGTCCATCTGGGAAAAGTTCCCTAATATAATCTCTCCACTCGCTATTTTCCTCAGGAGTTTGGAGCGATCCAAGCCCATAGACCTGGCTATTTTCTCTAAATTGCTCCACTCCTCCGGAGTCATCCGCACGTTGATTGTCTTGGTATTGTCCGGTAATTCTTTGGGTCTTGCCATCTGAATTCATTAGAAGATCCATTCCATTTTAACTTTACAAAACTTTTTTGTATAGACATAACCCTTGACAAGTTTTGTCTATACGATATGATATCATTAGTTTGGTAAAGGTGAAATACTTAGATATAAGCTCCCACCTCACTTATGGGTTAACACCCGTGGGTGGCACCATACTCAAGTCGCAGTTTTGAAAAAAAGCTGACGACCTCAACCTGTAATGCGGCCGCATTCTGTAACCGACCTTAGTAGGGCAACCAAGCAACCAGCGCCACCGGAAAAGTAGCACTTTATGCTTTTTAATCAGCCGGGCATGGCAAGGGGGGGGCAAAGTATAAGTCCTGGGTGAGAATCCCGCTAGAGGCTGGCTTAGCTGTGGCTAGGCATGGGTTGAGATCGCGAAGTTCAATCCGAACGGATAGCAGTTTTTTGAATTCAACTGTGCAAACCCCGCAGGCGCCTGCACTTTTTTCTAAACATGGACAAACCAAAATATGTAACTCGTGAAAAGCGAATCAGACAACTAGAACAAGAGAATCAGCAGCTAAGAGAAAAAATCGTCGATTTAAAATTTCAACTCGACGCCAACACCTTGCTGTTGATCGAAGCGTTGGATCTATATGTCGATGACACTAAAAAACTTCGTTCCTCTGTGGAGGAGTACGAGCAAATTTATGATGATTTCCTTGAAATAATCGAGCCATGAAATGTTAATACAAACTTCTTTTTGTTGCCCGAAGTGTGGACGTATCGATTTTGATGATTATTTCAATGAGGAAACTCTCTCCACTTGGTACATATGCGGGTGGTGTGACCACCGGTGGGAGGAGTCAGACGGCGATGACGAAATAGTAGATGAGATTAATTGGGCAGATTATTTAGAAGAGGTATAGGCAATACATGACCATAACATTCAAAAACTTGGCGACATTAGTTCGCGCATACAATCTACCTCTAACCACCGAATTAATCATCAAAAGTGACTGGCGGGAACGATGGATAAAGGAAGTGGCTTTTGTCCCAAACCCAGACAGAATCCTTTTGTACCCCCTCACTTCAAATGGTTGGGCTGTGTGCACCCTGGATACCATAACATCTCTAATCCCCCGCGACTCCGACAAGATTTACATTGCCACCCCAGAGGGCGAGCGAAAACAAAAAATAGACATAATCAAGTACGACGAACAGAGGGACTTGATTATATTTCGGATTGAAGAATCGGCGCCCGCTTCACCGCGCTTTCAGAATTCAATATCAAATGGAGGTAGCCTAACGAAGCAGTAGTTTAAGAGTATTTCTTTGGTTAAACGCATGTGTATAACTCGTGCCGGTTCACCCCGGCACTTCCTAAATCATGACTAAAAAACAGTTCGCCGTGAAAACGAATTATGGAGAGACTATCAAAACATTCTCCACAAAACACGCGGCGATGGTGCATCTCGTAAAACTTCAAGAAATTTTGAAAGCAAATATTTGGAGGATTGAGCAACTATGACAACTGCAAGTAATCCCAGATTATTCCCATGGGGTGTCTATAGATTAGAAGGATTCTCATGGGTTTTAGTAAATAGATTCAGGAATTCAAGGGACGCTGAGGACTACGCTAAGGTTTACAAGCGTTCAATTGAGCAAGAAGTGAAAATCGCATTCGAGCCAGTGAAATGAAGATCACCACCATCACTTATCGCCGGGTAGCGAACCTGGGCAATTATCAGTCCGCGACCCTGGAGGAAACTGTGCAGCTCGAAGATGGGGATGATGAGCAGGAGGTGTCACGCTGGCTTATGGACAACGTCAGCCAGCGACTTCGTGACTATCACTTCCCCAAGCTAAAGGATGACGACGACCTACCACCCTACTAATTTTTAAAGCGATCGCGCCACCATATCCCCAGTCGCGATCGCTTTCTCAATCCAGCACAGGCATAGGCAATATATCACAATTCCCACCATGTACACCCCCGATTTAGTTCCCTTAGCTTCCCCACCTGCCCATAGAGATGGGTCAGCCTGAATTGGGAGCATCGGGGTGTATGTGATCTACGTCGGGAGTTTTGGGGTATATACCAGCGACATATATAAGGTGACGGAACCAAAAAGATGAAAAATCCAGCGCTAAAGCCTGTAATGGGCTACAACGACAATTACATATTGATGCACAAGAGAACAGTGCTGACAAATTTATTAGGAATGAGCTTACTGAGTGAAATTATCTGCGATCACTGCAATTATACCGAGGATTTTGTACTCGGTAATGTGACCTTACAGGCAGTGGATGCAATCGCCCATTTCACAGATCACGAGGTTAATAAACAAGTCGAAAAAATGATTAGCGAGGCATGGCGCAACTCAGACAATCCAACACAGTTATTCACCGTAGTTGAATCTACTGTGTCTTCACCCCAAACCAATCCACCCCAGGAAGATCCTAATAAATTCTTCCTCATTCATAAAGAGGATTTCGCGGTGATGGCTATATCCCTGAATGTGGCAGTTGGGAAGCTATCCATGCTTTCACGCAAAGATGAGAAGAGAATCATGGAGTTTATTTCCTCAATCGCTAATAATCGCGTTGATCACTTGAGCAAGAAACAGATAGATGCTCTTGCGAGTAACTACCAAGAAAATACAGGCAAGGGTCAGAAGTTTAGTGTTGTGAATTTCGATATCCCGCCTGACGAGGCCGCCTGACGAGGCCGCCTAACCCAGCGGCCGAAATTCCTCCTATTTCCTATTAGGAGGAATCGCGGAGCGGGTCCAAACCGACCGCCCCAACTTATCTAGGAAGTGGGGCGTTAAAGATGAATCGCACACTTAAGTTAAGGTGTTAATCCATTCAAGCGCAACTTTCCTAGGTAAAAATGGGACATAACCCAATCGTTCAGACTGAATCGCGCCCCTATTATGTGTGGGTGTTTGTATGATTCGTGCGTCACATATTGGGTTTAAAATTATCGTCTTGGTGGCACAAGACGAGCAAATAAACATACACAGACAGCAGAACCATGACAACCAAAATAGTAACTATTTTGGGAATTGATGTTAGTAAATCAAGCATCACAACTTGCATTTTAACACAATATCCCAAGGGTGGTCTACAAGCATATTGGGAAAAAACTAGAAACTCTCAAAGCAAGAATTACCCTGTTTTTTATGCTTCACCTAAAAAGGGGCAAAAGTCAGCTTTTGACTTTGCTAAATACTGTGAAGAGCATCAGATAACCCATGCAGTAATAGAACCCACAGGAAACCACTACAGTAGGCTGTGGAGTAGAATCATTCAATCTTTAGGTATTAAAGTATTGTGGATAGGGCACATTGAACTACGCCGTTACAGGGAATCAAAGCACCTACCAAACAAGTCAGATGCAGCTGACGCTTTGGCTATGGCAGCATACCCAGTAGATGAAGAGCATTTAACTGAAGATGGAGAATTCAACCAAAAACGATACTTAATCGAGCAAGGTGAAACCATTGGTAAAATCAGGGAACTAGTACAACAAATGGAACACCTGAATAGAGTACAGTCCCCAATTATCAACCACACCAGGCAACTACTAGCATGGCAATTCCCAGAAAAGGCAAATAGCAAAACCAGGACAAGCAGCAATGGTAACATCCCGCCACTATGGGGATGGTTAGCAGGACGTGAGAATGAATGTTACCCAGCAACAGTCGCCAAGTTAAAAGTAAGTTACTCAGAATCAATTGCCCACACAGTTAACCTAGAAATCGAACCGATAGTCAAACTACAAGCAGGATGGCTGTGTGACCTAGAACTAGCAGAACAACGCCTAGAGCAGGCACTAACAGCCCTGATCGATGAGGAACAATTCCAAAAGTACAACGAGGTATTTAAAGAATTCGGGTTTGGAATAAAAATACGCGCCAGGCTGCTCAGCAGAATTTACCCGCTGGAGTCTTTCTTAGTAGATGGCCACCAACTAATCCAGCGGGAAGTAAGAGAGGTCAAGCGCAAAGAAATATCTTGGGAGAACAAAGAGCGAGTTGTCAAATTCAGCCCAGGAGATATCAAGCGAGTTAAGCGGAACCGCAGCCGGGATGCTTTTAAACTTAGATTAGGAATGGGCACCAGATTAGAACAATCTGGGGATAAGCTTGTGGAAAAATCAAGCGGCAGCGCCCTATGTAGGAAAACCCTCTGGCAGTACGTGAGAACCAGCATTGAAACGCAGACCTTCCCCGATACCCCCATCTGTAAGAAAATCTACGACTGTTACACCACCCTAAAATCACAAACAGACAAGCAAGGTAAAACACTACTCAGCACCAGACAAATTGAAGGGAAAGTAATGAGTAAGGTTATCAACCTACTATATCGCGAACTAGTAAAAGCAATCGCCGCCACCAAGTAAGCCTATAAGGACTATTCCAAGGTAAAGCCAAAGGACCCTCTAGATAACTCCTAGGGGGTTCTATTTTTGGAAAAACAGAGGAAGGGAAGCATAAAATCATTCAGAAGCACCACACTCACCACATAAGTAAGCATCACCAACAAACCAAATATCTAAACCAAAACTATAAACTTCCTCAGTAAACCGAATAACACAAGCAGACTCGCCACAATAACCACAGAAACCTATGAGCACCAGCAGAGTATGACTAAACTAAAAGTGGAACTAGACTGAATGGATTAGAGTTGAGATCAATAGGCTAGTTTACAATCAAACAAATACACTTATGTCAATAGAACTTGAGTCAGAAATCTGCCAAGCGGTGGAACAGCGGCGGAACTTTGCGATTATTTCCCAC
>Ga0209611_10008142_pt1 | contig 16530 bp, 20 predicted proteins | sample S1TSphgellanicum_3_FD_187693 | JGI IMG/M metagenome (GOLD analysis project Ga0209611, IMG submission 187693) | Host-associated microbial communities from peat moss isolated from Minnesota, USA - S1T2_Fc - Sphagnum magellanicum MG (SPAdes) (version 2) | ecosystem: Host-associated > Plants > Peat...
GCTTGTGTGTGCACACCTGACTTGAGCAGATTCAAGTGCTCATTTTGTTTTTGGAAATGAGGCTGTGGATGCAAAATCTCACCCAGAGTCCAGGAGTTATGCAATAGGTCAATAGCTTCACAACTAGATGTGACTAGCTCTCAAAGCATGAGGATGGTTTGCAATAGACAGTGAATCAAAATTCTCGAAATGAGTATATATATACAATTTGTGAATTGCTACAATTTTGCTCTATCCTTTGCAATCTGCTGCCTACAAAAGTGTGCTCTCTACTGATGCACCATCTCTTTGTATTGGACTATCATCCATCAGGTACCTTAGAACGGTACCTGCAGTGGAACTCCTGGCTCTGGTTCCAGCACTTCCACATCTGGTAAGGACTTGTACAGCAAGCTCTGTATGACACAAAGAGCAAAATGGTGAATATAAGCAACAATCAATCATGAATGCACAGCCAATTGAAGGTATACAAATTATTCCAGATAGAGCATGGGCATACCTTGAAACTTTGGACAGTGCCCTTTTCAACCACAATCCATGATAGCACACCTCGACTTTCAAGGTCCCCATTCTTCATTATTACAATGAACCTGCCAGAAACATACAACAACTCTCAAGTCTTCATTTTCAAGTTCATGGAAATGGAGGTTGCAGAACATTAAATACATTACTGGATTTGAATGTTTTCAAAGTGTTGGTTTAGAAACCAAGTGGTTGAGGAAAATTCTAAAGCACCACCCAGTTGGACTTGCAGAAAGAAGGCAGGGAGGAAGGGCTCATGGATAGCAACATGCAATCTCAATGTCACTACCAAATCAGCTGTATTGCTATACCAAGAAAAAGTGTAGCTTCTTTCCTTTCAAGCTGCTATTCAATGACCAGATGCCTCCCAATGCACACTCACCAAGCTGCCTAAAGAGCTGCTAATTGTATAACAGGAATTCCAAAAAATTAGATGGTGTGTTCCATGGCTGGTTCAGCACATACTTGGGTTGAAGAATCTTAGCAAGCTGCACTGCATCATCTTGACCTGACACCAGCGTGTACCCAGGGAGCACTTGTTTGACAACAGGGGTGACAATCACATCTGCATGCTCATGGTCCAACTTTGCCTGTTCAAATACACAATGAGGTTCATAGTACAGGACAAAATCTGGCTCCCGCACCTCCAAAAAGTACCTGTTTCATTGATCAACAAAACATTGAGACCAAATATCTTCACAAAACCAAGCCTTCACTGTGAGTGTGTGTGTGGCCTTCCATTCCAGAAATTTGCACATGAAATCCACAGATTTGCACTTTGTGGAGCAGCACACTTTGCTACTTGACCTTCAAGCCCCAACACATTATACAGTTGCTGTTATACAACTCAAGATACAGACAGATATCACACTTCACACACAGGTTCAATCACCACAGAGGAACTCTTGAACGTACCCATTTTCAGGGCGTTGCCAGGGAGGACCCAACACAGGGCCTGCAGTTGCCCGGATTTTGATATCCCCAAGCATGGTGCTGTCGGAAGGCTCCAAATACACAATCTGGAGAACATGCCATCCAGCAGCCTAACAAAGTAAGGAACTGAACACAGATCAAACAGCAGCACCATTTCAATGGGCACCAGGAATCCTGGTTGAAAAAAAATTCCCTTCCTGATATTTATTCTCCACTCACTTCTGGCTCTTTTCTTCTCTTGAGGATCAAACCACATCATGCATGGCTAATGGGAATGTGTGCAACAAATAAACCATCTTGACATACATTTGTGTATCCGATATCAGAGATGATTGACTTGGCATTTGGGGAGGCAATCACACGCACATCCGAAAACCTTTTGACCAAAGCCTGCAATGTCCTCTTGTGGCAATGATCATCATAACCCTGTGTTATGAGTATGCAGTCGAGTGGTGGCAGATCATCCAGCTGCCACAAACAAACCCACCAATACCCCTATCAATAAAAACCCAGCAGATTTTCTTACTATCAAAGTGCCCAGTACTGTGGCCACAATTCATTTGAAGTGCACAAATGTTACATTTTTCACAGTAGTAGTAGAAGGAGGATAGAACAACATGAAGTACCGACAAGCAAGAGAAGGGTTGAAAACAGCAGCAGCAGGAAGCATATGATGATAGTCTCTCTTACATTGTACTCTTTCATCAGTTTGGATTTCTTGGCAGCATCATAGAGAAATGGAATACCAAAATCAAGGTTTCCAACCAGCACTGGGTCCACCAGGATTTGCAACCCGGCCACCTCCCATAGCCAACTATTGCCCTGCAATTGCATGCATGCATGCACCCACCCCCAGCAAAGAGATGTGGGTTTGCTCATCTATCTATCTGCCCCATCATGATCTGCTGCTCAGTATGAACATCCCTTCTTCACTCAGCAGGCAAGCCATCACTCTCATCCTACAACACTATTCACTCTTGGCAAATCCCTTCTTTCCTTCCTTTGTGCAAACTGTGGATTGCATTCATGCATACATTTCATCTTCTTCTTCATTCCTTGTGTCACAATCCCCTTCTGAATGCATACTGCACAAACAATTTCTTGAAACTTCTTAGGTAACACAGAGAGACAGAGAGGGAGATCTTGTGCACGATTCTTCATCGCCGGATCGGCAGCGTTCTTCTTCGCGACGACAGACCAAATTCTTCAATGACATCTCTGAGAGAGAGAGAGAGAGAGAGAGAGAGAGAGAGAAATCGACAGACCTCGAGATACGTCATCTCTAGAGGAGTCCTCTCCTTCCCCATGCCGGGTGGCTCGAAGCTGATGGCAGATTCAGCAGTACCGGTGCTCTGAGGAGAAGTGGAAGCTGCTGCCATCCTCACTCCCCTCCTCCTCCGCCTCCTGCCGCTGCCGCCGCCCTCCTCTTCAGTCGCTGCTGCTGCTGCTACGGCGACGACCAAACGAGGATGATGATAATGATCAGCACGCCGAAGCAGCGGGCTGTGTTGCGCGAACGAGAGCACACGAATTCTATTGCTAGATATGTGCTGTTGATGCTGCTCATGCTGCTGCTGCGAGGAGGAGGCAATAGGTCTGCAACGGAGAAGCGGCAGAGAGTGAATCACATGGTGCAGAGACAGCATCCCCTTGGAACATACATGCAAACAAGCCATGTACGTATGCGTTCTGCACAGCAGCAGCTCCTTCTCCTCCTTCTGCTCCTCCTCCTATCGCTGCAATTTGTTGAGAGAAGACCGCTGTCTGGCTGACCACGGCGAGTGTCGTTACTTGGGAAAAGGAGAATGCAGAATGACGTGAATGTGCCAGAAGGTGAGGCGCAAGCGATGGTGCATGGACGTGGCTTTAAGGCAACCGAGAGTTGGTTCATCATCTATCTTGTTTGCTGTCGCCTATCGGCGGCGGCATCCGTCGTTGTCCGCTGCCACTTTTCATTCCTGACGATCAACAACAACAGCAGCAACGCCGGACAAAATACGCTTCACACGGATCCAAATCTTGTGCCCACCATGTGATGGATCCTTGGTCCACATCAAAAACAAAACTGCTGCATGCCCTCACAGAGAGAGAGAATCCCAGAGGAAAGGAAAGGACATGCGTCAGAGCCAATGATGGTATTGTTGATCGTTCAGGCGGGGGATAAAGAAAGAGAAAAAAACTTCACCAAGAATCTGATGAAGCTCATCACCCACTGCCTATATACACCTACCTCTACCTGTTTCTGAATGCAACCATGGAAAAACTTTCCCAGCAGAGGAGGAGGAGGATCTTCTTTGTTCTTTTGTCAACAAAAGAAGAGAGAAAGAGAGGCAAACAAAATGGTGCAGAAAGAATTATATTCCTGTGGTGAACATCAAGGCACCTTTGATCAATCAATTCTGTAAGTCCTTCAGTTCACTCAAGCTGTTTTCTATCAAGCTTTCCTCTCAAGCGTTTCTATCAAGCTTTCCTAAGCTGTTTGCGGCTGCAAACCTTTTTGCCCTTGCGGTTGTGAATCTGATTTCATGCTCAGTTCCTTTCCCCTACTCCAGCATGATTGAGCTGGTGTTGTCAACTAGGTAAAATCAATCCTTGGTGGTTTTGGCTGTGAAGCATTAAAGCTCCAAAAAGCCTTGTGCTTGATAGGTAGTCATCTTGCAAAGTGGCAACAATCTTGCAAAAACAATTGCAGCAAGTTGAGCTCAAATCTCAAATGAAATTCTCTGTGATCAATCCTTTTTCCCAGATCAGATCCTTTTTGCATTGTCACTACCTTGTGAGGATATTCAGTAGACAATCCATCTACTAGGACTAAGAATCCTTTGAAGAAAAAGAATTTCTCTTTTGCTTTGGGCATGTCCCAAACATGTCCTCTCTTTTGTCTGGAGTCATCATTGTTGTTGTCATTATCATCATCATCATCTTCTTCTTCTCTCTTTGTACCTTATCTAATGAAGGAACAACAGGCATCAGAGAAGGTACCAATTTTGAAGCTTCATGCTTCACAGCCAACCCACCAGGGATTGCTTTTATGACAACCCCAGCTCCTGATTGCCTCATAACCAAGACAAACAATAACAGTAAAACACACCCAAGAAGAAAATCAAAGTGGTGGAGAGCTCTACTCTAAAAAAAGAGGGAAAAAAAAGTTGGCTGGCAGGTTGTGAAACGGGTGTTATAGTTAGTACAACAGCAAAAACTAGGGCTTTGGATCACAGTGGAACATGATCCAAGCACAGACATGCATGCACATGCACACACATGTGCACACAGACATAAAGGTAGCAGTTGCTGGTCAGCAGATTGTGAAACAGGTATGTGTAGTTAGTCTGCTTTTGGATCACAGTGGCACACAATATGAGCACAAATGCATACACACATACACAAACATATACAAAAAGCGGCAATTGTTTACTGTTTCTTGGATTTGAAAGCTCTGGGTTTGATAGGTTTACCAATTCAGTCAATAGTGATTCTGCAACCTGCTTTGTCTTTGGTGTTTTATCATCCCTTTTGTTCAGCTTCTTTGACCATTGGTGTTAGACTTCAGATGTGGATCCTGCTGGTTAGTAATAACATCCATATTTTATAAACTTGCAGAGAAAACTAGACAACAACAACATCTCCATGGTTGCAGAGAAAACCACACAACAAAAATGCTGCTTTGAAGGTTGTCACTGTTCCATGGTAATAATATCCCATGTAGACTTTACACCATTCACTGATGTCTATTTTGTGGCAAAGCTCCATTCTAAATCAAGGTCATTATGTTTGGAAAGTCTGAAGGTGCTACATTGCTTTTGGTAATTCTTCTAGTGTGCAGCAAAACAGTTTCAAGGTGACAAATGAGTCTTTAAAAAAATCACCACTAGATGCCACTGCTGCTCCCTGTTTATCTTCAATTCAGAATCAAACTTGTCAAGTGAAGAACTGCAGATAGCTAAACCTTGAAAATCTTCATAACAAAAGTGAAGAACCCTACAACTTCTCATGCAGCAGCATGACTTCTGTAACATGGGACTTGGCTGTTGAACATACCTGCAAGGGAAAGTGTCACTCACATTTCAAGGGTGTTGAAGACTGGAGGCATGAAAGCAGCAGCTGGAATCAAACTCTCCCAAAAATCTGCATCACTTCCGTCAAAAGATGAGCTATGGGTATGGACAGAAATTTATCAATGCCTTGGCTAAAAAATGCAACACAAGAAATGTGGTATGCTGCAAGAAAGCACATCATCTGTTGTATGGATAACAAATGCCGAAGGAATTCTTCAAAAGAAAAAATTGTGAAAACGCTTTGAGGAATAGATATGGATACAAACACACCCACCGGTTCATAATCATTCTAGAAGACGGCAGACCATTGTTGCAGGAGCAGCAACAGCATCATTCTTCCTGGACTTCTTGAGAGCTCGTGACTGATGCAAATAAAAAACTTGCAGAAATTGACAAGTAGCAGCAGCAGCAATGCACACTCCATCCCTATGATCTGTAGAAAGTTGCATTACCTCATTGTTGCAATCTCTGAAACTGTTATCAGGTGTTGGCTGGCTCTTTTGTGTGCAGAAGAAGAAAAGAAGAAGAAGAAGAAGAAGCAAATCTCTGCCACTGCCTGAATAACTGAAGAGCAGAACGAGGAGAAACACAGGCAACCAAAGTCTTGAAGAACGAGAGTTTTGGCATGTCCATGACATTCAATAATAATGCAACAATCTTCAGAAAAGCTCTTGAGAAACAATTCTGCAACAAAGCTCACAAAACAACAACAAAGCTTCACAAGCAAGCTTCACAAAGAGAGGGAATTTGTAAGAGGAGGGAAAGGAAAAATACTCTTTGTTACAGAAATATGTAAGACATGAAAATAAATCCTTCCTGGTTGCTTGCTTGCTTTTTTTTTGGGTTGCAAGAGAGAACTTTTCTACAAGCTTCATCATCATCATCACACAAGCTCTTCTGTGACAAGAAGAAGAAGAGGAAGCAGAAGCTTTGATGATCAATCACGACTTCTCCGGAAACACATCCTTCTGGTAGTCCCCTTCGCAAAACTCGCCACCAAGATCATCGCAAGCTTCACCAGGAAACACCGTTTTGTTGCCGCTTTCATAGTCCACATACTCACGCTCAGGTTGCTGCTTCTTCTGCGCCGCCGATGCTGGTTTCGGAGGAGTCGTTGGCTTCGGTTTCACTTCAGGTCCTACGCCTTCGGCAGCGCAAGAATCGCCTCCAAGCTCCTCACAAGCTTCCGCAGGGAACACCGACTGATTTCCCGCGTAGTCCACATATTGCTGGTTGGAAGGCTGCGCTTGCAGCCGCAGACATCCTCCTTCTCTTCTTCTTCTTATGCTTCCAACAGGCATAGCCGATGCTGCTGCCTTTGACTGCTCAATCCTTGCAGCAACAGCAGACTGCGATGGAAAACTCCGCACTGCTACTGCTCCTACTCCTGCTGCCGTCACATTCAGCGCCATAATAGCCATCATAGCCATTTGCTGTTGCAGATCTCGCGTCCGTTGCTTTCCTCCCGGCCAACTTCTTGTTGCGTTTTCTTTCTCTTACAGCAAGATTTGCACACAAAACTTGCAAAGAAAAAGATTGAAAAGAGCAGGAGGAGGAGAAGGAGGAGATGCAAATGTATGCGACTGGCTGCGACGGATGTCAGTCACGAGGCTGCTGGAATTTTCTTCCAATTGCTTCGAAGTTTGTGAGGAAGATCGGGAGGGAAGGGGTGGAATCACACACTTGGCAACGCAGAGGAAGAGACAAGAGTGACAAGGATAAGACCGACACGCTTTTCATGCGGAGGAACAACCAACGGCACAGATTTGCAAGGAGGAGGAGGAGGAGGGCTGCGTTGCAACCAGCCCGCCAGCCGGGCGGGTATCGGATCCAGACTCTGCTGCGCTACTCGCCGTCGTTACCGATCGATTCTTCCTTCTCCCGGATCCACATCGTCATGCTGCTGCAGCTGCCTGCTTGCCTGCCTCTGTGAGAGAGAGAGAGAGAGACCTTCGCAATCTTTTCATTCTTATGTCGCTCATCGAAATCTGCAAACAAACGCAAAATTTAGCTGCAAGGTTCCAAACAGAAATTACAAGAATGTCGTCCGCACTTCCTTCGATCTTCAACAGAATTTAGTTCACAGAGAAATGCACAGAGAGACAGAGAGACAGAGAGGGAGAGCGCGAGAGAGAGTAATAGGCCTTGCACTTCCTTCGATGTGCAACAGAATTTCCTGCACAGAGAGAGAAACAGAGTACTAAGCGTTGCTGCACTTCGTGCGATCTGCAATCTGTTGCTTTGCTTCCTTCCGCCATGAGAAGAAGATCTTCTCTTGAGCTTCCTTCTTTCTCCACAGCTGCTCCTGTGAAGAATCTCTCTCTCTCTCTCTCTCTCTCTCTCTCTCTCTCTCTCTCTCTCTCTCTCACCGAGATCTTCTGGGAAGAAGAATGTGTGAAATTGTCTTCTCTTTCAATCCCTTTTTTTTGGGTGTTTTCTGGCTTCACAAATTGCATCTGAAATTGCTGCATCAAAATTTATTCCTCTACAGACTCATCAGAAATTGTTCATTTCTGTTGCTGCAGCAAATTCTCATTCTGTCTTTCTTCTATGTTGCTGCAGCATTTTTTCCCTTTCTGTCTTTCTTCTCTGTTGCTGCAGCAAATTCTTTCTTTCTGTCTGTCTTTCTTCTCTGTTGCTGCAGCAAATTCTTTCTTTCTGTCTGTCTTTCTCCTCTGTTGCTGCAGCAAATGCTTTCTTTCTGTCTGCCTCTCTTTTCTATTGCTGCAGCAAGTTCTTTCTTTCTTCTCTGTTGCTGCAGCAAATTCTCTTTCTTTCTTTCTTTCTTCTCTGTTGCTCCATGGTTGCTTGATTGCTTTGCAAGGGAAAAAAAAAATTCCTTCACAGTTTTCCGATTTTGAAAAGCTCTTGAACTCAAATTTTTCTGCTATCCAAAATTCCAAAATTCATGGATTCAAAGATTGCATTTTGTCTCAATTGGGTGTTTTCTGTGAACTCTCTACAGTTATCAATCTGACTCTTCAAGGCCAAAATTTGTCATGTCAATTGAGTGTTTTGGACAAGTCTGACGATTGATCAAAGTTATCTGTCAACTCTGAATCTGGCAGTTACAATTATCAAGAATCAATTGTCCCTTGTAAATTTCATTTCCCCTATGCATGCAGCATAAAATTGGGTGTCAACAATTTTATCAAAATTCAAGTCCTGAGTTGAATGTATTTACTATATGCATGCTGCATCAAATTGGGTGTCTACAATTTTATCAAGAATCGAGTCCCGAGTTGTATGTATGTATTATATGCATGCTGCATCAAATTGGGTGTCTACAATTTTATCAAGAATCGAGTCCCGAGTTGTATGTATGTATTATATGCATGCTGCATCAAATTGGGTGTCTACAATTTTATCGAATTCTTTCAATCTCCAACATGCTGCTCTTCTTACATCAGACTGAAAACAATAGAGCCTAGTACCCAAGAGAGCAGTTCTATGGGAAAGCAACTTCATCAACTCACTGTAAACAACAACACTCACTCTACAAGCAAGCAACTCTGGCTCAAGCAAACTCAACTCCTCAAGTTTGCTTAAGGAGCTTGATAGGACTCATTGTTGCGCACTACTAGATTGGTGCCCAACACTAAAAACCTCCTGAGATTTTTGTTGTGTTAGTTTAGGTCGAATTTCAGACATAAACCTGTGAGCTCCTCTTACGACCTTTGTAAGATCCTGATCCCTAAACCCTAAACCCTAAACCCTAAACAAAACCTTAGGAATTTTGTATATAAGTGTCCTATTTTCAAACAAATTTTTAAAATTTTGTCGATTTCTTTACATAGGTGAAGAGTCTACTTTTAGACCTTTCGCCATATTTCAACCCCTCCACTTGATTGATATCAACCTTGTGACAAGCCTCAATTCTTAAAAAGTTCTCAAAATAAACTCATCTCCGATACTAACCAAGTCACCACACACACAAAAACTTGCACACAATTAGGGTTCCATCAACACTGCAAAATCCTACAAAAACTCATTTTTTGCTTACATTGTATAAATATGAAGAGAGAGAGAGAGAATGAGCTATGGACCCTAACAAAAAGAAAGAACAAACACTATTGGATCCCCATATTTAAAATCAAAGAAAGGATGAATAAGGTATGTAAAAACTCCAAAACATAAACGAGAATTTGGATGGCATGCAAAAGGCTATTTAAGATAATAAATTTTCATGAATTTTCAATATCACTCTTTTTTCCTAGCAAATGATTTTGTATACTCAACCAAGTATATATAGAGAATTTATGTGTTTCTTGAGGACAATTTCCTTCTCTCTCTATATATATATAAAATTGAAAGGTGCATTACATAAACATGTGTGACTTTTGGTTGAACTTTTTTCCCTTCATCAATTTTGGGTCTTAGCTAGATATGTTTAAAGTTTTTTCACCGCCTCTTTTCAACCATTAATGGATCATCATTTACCTATAGTGATTACTATAACTCTTGCACTCAAAATAAGCTTGATACTTCTTTCTAAACATTGGATTATTGACATGCATACAACTCTCCAAGTCATTACTTACATTTGCTTTGCTTGAAATTGGGTGTGTGTGTGTGGTGTGCACATTGTCAAGTGTCTAAGATAATATATTTATTTTAGAAATTGTCATGAGCTTATTTACAATATTCATTACAATGCTTATTTACAAGCATTTTCATGGAAAATCTTGTCAATTCACACACATCTGGATTGAAGGACTCCCCCCTCTCCTAAGTAAAATTTCAAAAAGAATTATTCATAGGGAATAACTTGTCACAAGGAAGATAGTTACATCAATGGAGGCATCGTGAAGCTAATTTGATTGGAATGAGATACATTCTTAAAACATTGAACAATTGTCATATGTTGATAAATCCAATGAGATGATCACAATTTTTCAGTTAGTTAATTAGGGAAATAGGGAAAAATATAACTTTTTTATATTGAAAAATGAACAATTGGCACAAGGGCATTGCACTAACAACCAAATCAAGCCAAAAACCAAAAGGGAAAACCCACCATTAGCAAAAGCCCAATTTTAATCCAATAAGTTAGTTAGCTTTAGGAGTTGATAACTCCATTTGACAATCAAACCATCCCTTGAACACAAGTTGATAATTCCTTGATAGTGAATGGGGATTTGTCAATATTTTGTAGTGTTCATTTTCATTGAAGTTTCCCATAACACTAAAAGAAATTTGAGGATATGTAACCATCCTATTTGCAACTACATGCAATTATGTGTCGTTTGTAACTGCTTTTGCAATTGCTTACCAACTTCATCAAATTTGGGGAAGGTTTGTCACTATATTGTGACTAAAGTGGGACTATTATCTTTTTCATCCTCCTATGTGAATGCTTATAGGATTATATTCATCCATGAATAAAACCCCATGGCCCATTAATTGCATGTGTAACCAAAATTTAGTCACGAATAACTTGAAATTGTAATGTTAAAAATGTACAATGTGTGTTACAAGCATGATAAACATATATATTGGGGGTTGTACAATTAAAAAATCTACTTAGACTATAATAAATATTTATTGGATATTATCAACATATTTGTAAGGTTTGATGCAATTTTTTTGTGAAAAGTACATTAAGGGTAGGTGTAAAAGAAATGATTTAAGTTTACATTTACTATTTTTAATCAATAACTATGATGCAATTAATTAATATTTAATAATTAATTAATAACTAGTTGAAATTTAATATTTATACCATTAATTAATTAATTCATCACTAAACTTAAATATGAGTTAATAAACTAGACCTAATTATTAATCAATTAAGATATAGTCATTAAATTATAATATGATTAATTAAATATTTAATCATTAATTTAATAGTTGATAATTAATATTAATTAATACTATTATTGATTGATTTTTACTATTGATTATTTAGTTAATTAATAGTAAATTTTAATTAATATTTGAGACCATTATTACCTATTATTATTATTAGGTAAATAAGTAATAAATAGGTAAGTAAGTTGTAGTTAGATAGGAAGTTAGTGAATTAATTAATTAATTAGTGAATTAGCTTGTTAATGAATGAATTACTTATTTATGTACTTGACACAATTGAAAGGGAAACCAAATTGTATGGGATAAAAAATCTAGTCATGAACTAGTTGCAAATTATTTGCAACTAAATTTATTATCCAATAATGTTTTGGCTTCCTTTTCAAGTGCGTCAACTATATAACTAGATGCATTATAAACATTAAAATACACAAGATTTGTCAAATGGGATGAACCAATTAAAGAAATTCAACCCTAATTTGGTTAAATCCAAAGTAAAATAAAACAAATAAAAAAAAGTCCTAAGACTTACTTACCTACCTATTTCAACCTATTTATCTAACTACTTTCCTACTTAGGCCTACTTACCTACATACCTAGGCCCACCTACCTACCTATCCTAGGCTTCCTTACCCACCCACCTATTTTTATTTTAAATGTTTCAAAAATCATAAATGTTGCCACTTGGCACATATTTGTTCATGTTTATGAATCAAAGACCTTAAAAACAAATGGATGAGATTAAAATTTTGGTAATAAATATGACTTATTTAATATTCTTTGAATATGCCATGTGACTACATGACATTAATATTGGAAATTGGTCACTAATTGCATGATAGTTGCATGTGCTATATAGTCAACTCAAATACATACTTCATCTATTGTCTATGTGATGACATTATCATGACATTAGCATTTGCAACTAATGTCACATGCAACTTATCCAATGCAACTATAGGTCATTTTAGTTACAAACTGAAATAGAAAATATGCAAATTTCTTCTAGTGTAATTTATTAATTGTTCTAATATACAACAACCTAATTTGTGATTGTATGGAAGCAAGCTCCAAGAGATGACATCATTTTGTCCCATCTAATAGTTCCAAACCATCACACCTTTGACTAAGGTCCAAATGAAAGCAAACTTACAAAATTACAATTTTTTTAATGGTTTCTTTTTCTAAAAGAGGCATTGTTGAATATTGAAGGTTTTCATGTGTGGGGATGAGTTGGGAGTATGTGCCAAGGATAACATAATGATTCCACCCACACCCAAGCTACTTGCACTTTTAGACATTCAAAAATTTTGTCTCAAGGGTAGATTCACCCATTGCTCTACTATATTGCATGCAAGTAAGATCAACTTCCTTTTTCACGTTAATTTTCCAAGATTTAAGAATCATGATTGCTTTATGTAGGATGGACCATAAAAATTTAAATTTTGTTTTCAAATGTTGCCTATGCCACATGCTTTTAAAAATTAATCTTAGAATATATGAATGAACATTTGCCACTTATTTGAAATGGAATTTAATAGCCCACTGTTATTGCTTAGAAATTTTCACCTTTTCTAACTATATAGTGCATGAAAGGGGTGTTGTCCCTTCAATATCCTACATCTAGGTCAAAACCTAAAGATATAAAAAGGGTGTAGTAAAAATGGAATATGCATTTTAAAAGACCTTTCATTATTGAAATTATTTTAACCCTTTTGCGAAAATCATTTTGAACAATATTGTTCATAGGATTTATCTCAAAATAGAAAGGTCAAGGTATTAATAGAGAAAAATTAAACTAGTTCTAAAATAACCACAATTTGTAAAATAGAATTGCACATTGGATGAAATTATTTAGTCATGCAAAAAAAACTACAATGGGGTCACTCATTTCAACCTTAAGGAGAATCCCATTCCTATCACCTTTCATCGTGTCCAAATTTAAAGAACACAACTCAACATACCTAGTACCATTGGGTAGGAATTTTATCCAATAATCATTCCCATAAACATTTCTTTTCTTCTTCGAAGGGTACTTGTGTTTAATCTACTTTCATTTTCTAAAGTTGAATGTTCCAAGGTCCATATAGATTTTCAATCCTTTTCAAACTAACTTGATGAATTGTTTCAACCTTTGAATTGACATATCGATTTTTGCAATTTCATGGACCATCAAAACATTGTCGCTTAGATTGGTTTCATTAAAGTTGTTGGCTTTTGATGTGAGTGTTTAAATTTGGGTTTCCATGTTTTGGCAATCTTGCCCCATGATGGAGCTTGATATTAAAGCACATTTATATACTAAAATCCAATTCACATTAAAGATCCAACTTTTATACACTTAGAACACCAAAACATATTCATCATATATCTTATAATGTTTTAATGTTGGATCCGCCCATCTCAGATGCCATTAAGGGCTACCTTTGGATCAATGTTAATGAAGTTCAATCCCACATTATCAAGTTCTAAACACAACTATCCTCCCATTTTATTATACCCCTAATATTATATTACTCTTACACACATTAAAGAAAATTCCTAAACATAACTTTTATTTTTGAATTTTTCTGGTTAAACTTTTCAAATTGACAAGAAATCTCATAAAGTGAAGGCAAGGATATAATTAACCACTATTGTTTTTGACTATTACTATTAAGTGAATTAATCCTTATAATTAAAACTTTTCCTAAGTTTCTCCATTAAAAAATAGTCAACTAGTTTTACATTCAAATTGAGACTAAATGGGTTCCCAATAGATTTGAGAGGTCCCCTTCATTACCCGACTATTAACAATATGTCAATAGACAATGAGGGTAAAATTGTTGCACAACCTTCCAATGCATCACATTCTTGCCCCAATATATTTATAGATTAACAATTTCCATAAAACAATTAATTAGTTGCTCTAGCACCTTTTTTACATTTAGTTTTTCTCCTTCCAATGAAAATGATGTATCATCATCATATTGAATGAGTAGTTGATTGTTGATCCCCATTTTGATACCATGAACCTTACCCTTAACCATCTAGCATGTTTAAACAAGATGTTAATAATGTCCCCGCCTCCAAAAGGAACGTATATGGGGCAAGAAGACAACCTTGTTTAAACCCTTTATGAGTAGAAAATGAGACTATGACCTTGCCATTAAAATAGATGGTAGTAGTTACATCCTAAAAAAATAGTTTAACCATATGAATGAATTTAAACATTATTCTTAAAATTTCCATAGTAACAAACAAAAAATTCCATGACACTTTATTGTAAGATTTATCAAGGTTCAATTTAAAGAAAACCATGCCTTGTTAAATGATTGTTTTGCCTAATCAATTGTTTCATGGGTCAATATACCATTGTTTAATATGTACCAAAAATGTTAGAAGGTAGTATGGTCATAATTGATGACTTCCATCAAAATTGGTTGGAGCCAAAATTGCAAGGCTTTCACAAATTACACCTTGTACACAACATTTAGCAAAATGATTGGGTGTCAATTGTTCACATTCTCCTTTTCTCCCCTTTGAATATAACAAGGTAAGAAACATGTAGTAATTTTTGGTAAAAATATGCCCTTATCAACTGACTCCAAAACCATTTGAGTGAAGTCCTCCTTTATAATCTACCATAATTTCATAAAAATTCCACAACAATCCCATTCAGACAAGGAGCTTTCCTTGTGGCCATTGACTTGGTAGCTTTGAACAACTCCTTTTCTTGGTCATGAGTGTAATTAGTAGTTGATTCATATATTTTGAGAATTTTTGGGGGGAGAAATCTTAGGATTTACATTGATCTCTTCTGAGTCAAAAGTAGCGAGTTTTGTAAAACATATTTCCTGGACCAGTTTGGATCTGTGAGAGTTCTTAGGGCTTGTAGCTGGTGGTTTTTCTCAGAGAATATGGGAGTTAATGTAGCAGCTTGTCATCAGGCAAGGCTGATTTCAGTAGCTTTAGAAGCTCACGGATTGTTGCAGAAAGTGGACATCCATGAAGCTGGTTGTTGGAGAATTCCATCTGTAGCTCAGAGGAGGAGCTGGAGGAGGAGCATTCAGCTGCTTCCAGCAGCTCATGCAGTAAATTCTGGGAGGAGAGGAGGAGGAGGTGATCTTGATCTCAGGGAAGCTGAGAATTTGGAGGAGGTTACAATACTCAGAGGATCAGGAGATCAGCTGAACAAGAAGCACCTGCTGCAGGCTGAAGGTATAACAGCTTCTTCTGAAGATGAGAACAGGAAGCTGGAAACTTCTGCAACTAGTACTCCAGAGGTCAGCCTTGAGCAAAAGCTCACTGTGCACAACTACATTGAAGAGGTGGGTGCAGGACTGACAAGCACTTAATTTGTTTGACGCAAATTGTTGGGTGTTTTGATTATTCTTGTTAACCCCTAATATTGCAGGTGATGATGATGTGCACTTCTTTTTTGATGCAATTTGTTGGGTGTTTTGACGATTCTTGTTAAACCCTAATATTGGATGTTGTGATGTGCACTTTTGTTGATGCAATTTGTTGGGTGTTTTGATGATTCTTGTTGTTAAACCCTAATAGTGCAGGTGATATATTTTCTCCAATGTGGAGATGGAGGGGGGGTGCCCAGGTGGTTCTCTCCTCTCTTGCCTGCACCACCAACAAATGCGCCCATCCTCCTCTTTCTTCCAGGTCTGATATATTTCCACCTTACACATGCCTACCTCTCCTTGTTACTTGCCCCACTATGGATATTATTGCTGTGAGTGTTTTTTGAGATGTGGTTTTTCTGGACTCCATGATGCAAATTGCAAAAATGTGTGGGTTTTTCCAGCCTCCTTCATGATGCCAGTTGCAGAATGTCTGGTTTTCTCCTTCATAATGCCAATTGCAGAATGTGCAGTTTTCTTCTCCTTCATAATGCCAATTGCAGGATGTGCAGTCTTCTTCTCCTTCATGATGCCAATGGCAGAATGTGCAGTTTTCTCCTCCTTCTTGATGCCAATTGCTGAATGTGTGGTTTTCTCCTTCATGATGTGATTTGTGGTTTCCTCCTTTCATGATGCAATTGCAGAATTATCATGTGCCTTTTTCTGTTTTCATGATGCAAATTGCAGAAAGTGCTGGTTTTCTCCTTCATGATGCAATTTTCAGTTTGTTGATTGGATTTGCAGCACCTTCGCTGGCTTCTTTTGTGTGTCTTCTATTGCTAGACAAGTCAAAATAGTTTAGAGCTTTGAAAGAAGAA
>Ga0209611_10008143_pt1 | contig 16530 bp, 8 predicted proteins | sample S1TSphgellanicum_3_FD_187693 | JGI IMG/M metagenome (GOLD analysis project Ga0209611, IMG submission 187693) | Host-associated microbial communities from peat moss isolated from Minnesota, USA - S1T2_Fc - Sphagnum magellanicum MG (SPAdes) (version 2) | ecosystem: Host-associated > Plants > Peat...
TTTATAGCAAAAAAAATTGATGAACAAGATAGGTGTACAATGCAAAACTTGAAATTTCAATTTCAACTAAATTAATAGTGTGATGAATGGGTGTTGGTGTGTATTTGTATTTGTGGATGTTAAGGGAATTAAAGTACTAGAAAAGAATTGGCTACATTGTGGTGTCAAAAGGTTGTAATGTTTCGTGTCATTATTTGAAAATGGTTTCAAAATGAATGTTTGTTCAAAGTTCAAGTGACATATTCGTGGTGATGCAAAGAAGCAAAGTTTCTAATTCATTTGGTGATTGTAGATTTAGAAGATATTGCAATATTTTGTAATGTGTAAAGGCACATTTGAACATTCGATAAGTAGTAAACATTATAAATCGATGATAAAACAAGTATTGGTGTTCTATACTTCTATTCAAAGTTGAATTTCAACATGATCATGTTGATATGATAGTTAAATGTTTATTGTGACTATGAAAACTTGAAAATACTAAAGTCCACTTGCATTCAATAAGTTGCAAAGCCCCAATTTTTTAGTTAGAAAGGTCCATCACATGCTTCCTTTTTCAAGGTAGCTTGAAATTTGTTGATCCAACATGATTGGGATTAACAAAATCACATGAATCAACTTCCTAATTGGAAACTTATTTCAATATTAAAATACAATATCGAAAAACTACTTACTATCATCTATGGAAGGATCCATTGGTTCAAACATTATAAGATACATGGTGATGGTACAAGGTGAACCTCATCATTAGTTGTTAAATTATAATCTTCAATGTCTCACCAAATGATAATTTTTAAAAATCATATTTGATTTTCTTTGGTTATAGCCATGAATTTTAATATAAAACATGATAACATCTAATTGTGCATTGAGGACATACCCACTCTCATGTTGTTACCTTTTCAAAAGGTTGTGTAAAATTAGTCATATGCCATTTTTAGGGACGCATAAACCAACATTGTGTCTGCATTGCATACCTGTCCACACAACATGCACTACAAACTTGTTGACACTATTTTGAATGAAGATACATTTGGCCATACATATGCCTATGGCAAAATCATACATAAATATGTAGATGGTATCTCCATACTTGGCCCCCTCCAATAAAATGCCAAAAGTAAAACCACCCAAACATATAGAATGACAATTTAGTGTAATTGACATTGTTCCTTGTAAATTAATGTAATCCCTGTATTCAAACCTTCAAGAATTAATATTGACATATTAATGTAACCTATCTTGATGTATGCAATGACCATTGTTCCAACCATGACTATGAACTTTTGATCTCATGAATACTTCAAATTTTTATGAATCATTCCAATAGTTATTTGCTAGCCACTAAATTGAATGAGTTATTAACATATATGAAAACATAACCACTAGTTAAACAAATGTTTAAAAAATTTCCTTCATATGAACTGCACTTGGTTTTTGTTTTTTGTTTAAACTAATTTGCATAAATTGTAACATGTTTTTTTTTTCACTTTATTAAGTTGATTAAATATTATTCTAGAATTTAAAACATGTTAATCCCAAATATATCTCGAAAAGATGTCATTTGCACAAAATCATAATCAAAAAATTGTGTTCATAACCAACAAGGTCACTAAATAATACATCAACAATCCAACCAACTAAAGTGACCTCCAATAAGATGGACATGCTAATGAACAAAATCAAATAATATCACTATTAAATGAACACAATTACATATAATAGGTGGACTATAATTGGACTTTACCTTTGGGGCTCCTTTTTATCCAATTTTTTTCAAATGCACATTGAAAATCCCCTAGTGATTGTAGTAGATATTATATTGCTTTGTCAAAGAAAATTGCAAGAGGAATACTAGTGTGTGAGGGAAACACATCTGCACCACTTCATTTGCTTCCTAAGGGTTTCTTGATAGTATCCAAGCGCTTGCCACAAATGCATCAAAATCTAAACATCTGCTTCCAAACATTCAATGTTGCAAATCAGAGTTTATGTGTATATCCATAAGTTTTGTTTATATAAGATTCATTATATGTTCATTGGAACCTTCCAACTAGATGCAATCCAATTATCATATCTTGGCAAAACTATTTATTTATTTGTAACAAATCCATATCCACACAAGGTTGCATACAACTTTATTCTCATATAACCAATAAGAATAAACATACATCATTATCAATTACCTCTTGCCCAGTTGCAAACTTTTGACAATAATTGTCTTCCTTATTGTAATGAACTAACAAAATCATTTTAGGATGCCATATTTCCATGTAAATGTAGAGATATTCAAGGTATTTCACTTACCTTGTGAAATAATAACACTGATTGTTTTGCATTGGTAGTTATAGGTTTAAAAACCAAGTTATGATCCTCTTTTAGAGCAAAGCCCCCACTTGTAAATTGAATGTTTACATATTTATTAGCCCCTAACATCCAACAAAAAATTGACAATTTGATTTTACATTCAATTCACTATTGGTCATGTGTGATTCATAGTTGAACATGTGTAAATCATTTTTTAACATGTGTCATTTTTATAAAAAGGCATCATTTATAACACCTAATCAAGTAAAATGACTAGTTTGATATGGCATCCACATCACTTTACACTTTACATGTCACTCCATGAAAATTTATGATTTGAAATTTTAACATTGTCACAAAAATAACACTATAAAAATAAAAAAGATTTTGTGATTGGTCCTTGCAACTATTTTTTTAGTTGCAATTGACATATATGACTAGAATATTAGTATTCACATTAGACGAGTCACATGCAACCATAATCACATATGACATGGATTGTGAATGAAAAAAACATTCAAAAAATGAAGGTTTCATCCTTTGATTCATTGTATGTGTATTGTCATTTGTGACTACCATGTGACTATTTTGGTGAATAATAAAATGAATGATATGTTGCCATGCATCAACATTTTTAATTATTTTCAAATTATTTTTATTTAATTTTGAAGAAATTAAAGTGTTCAATTTGTGTGCTCATGATTTTGACACATGGAACATTCCACAAATATTAAAAATGTGAAATATCCACAAATAATCACAAATATACCCCATATATATTTTCCTCCCTTTCAATTTTGTAACTACATAACAATGTGTGCATTATAAGCATTTAAATTTGGTTAAACCTTGGTGAAACAAAAGCTTGGTTAAAATTTGGTTAAACAAAAACTTGCATAAACCTTAATTAAACCATGATTAAATGATGGTTAAATATTATCAAAATTAAAACATGGTTAAACCATGGTTAAACATTGGCAAAATTAAAACTTGCACTAGTACAAAAGTGAGGTGTAGTTCATTAATCTAAATCATTATGAAATTTTAAAAGTGAAATAGGTTCATTACATTTTAGTGAGTTCACCTTAGTTAAAATTATTTCATTATAACGTCAATTTGTAAATATCATGTTTCATTACTAGTTGATATAATTCACTATTATAATTTATTATGGTAAATAGGTTTATTTTTATGTTTTAAAAATATCGTAAGCTATTTTATGATATACCCTATGTTATTTTAAGCTACCTTAATTGTTCTAACTTATACCCTAATTTATTATAAGTTATTATAGGTTATTATAAGTCATTATACCCTTGGTTATATTTTTAACTATTATAAATTAATATACCTTAAGGTATCTTAACTTATTATAAACTTTTTATTTTAAGATATTTTTAATTAAATTATCCATCTAACCTAGGCTACACCTTAGGTTATTTTATTTTAAATTAATATATGTTATTTCAAATTATACCTTAGGCTATTCAAGGTCATTTTACTTTATGTTATTATAAGTTATTTTATCGTAATGTATAATAACTTTGAATAAATTTTAAATATATATAATAATTTAAGGTGGAATAACCTAAGGTAGACTAATCTAAAATAACCTACAATAGAATAGTCAACAATAAACAATAATATTTTATGATAGAATAACCAAAAAAATTATTATCAAATAGTAAAAAATAAACAATAATAACCTATAATATAATAATAATAAATAATCAATGGTAAAATAACCTAAATTAATCACCAATAACCACCAATAGCTTACAATATAATATCCACCAATAGCCAACAATAGAATAACCTATAATAGCCTATGGTGGAATAACATAAAATAACCAATAATAGTGTACGATAAAATAACCTAGAATAGCTTATGGTAGAATAACCAAGAATTGCCAAGAATTGTTTAAGGTATAAAAAAATGTGCATAATAATATGTGATGTGATGATAAAAATATATATTATTCATTTAAATAATGGTTCAATGGTTAAAGATTTGTTCTTTAAACATGGTGAATGGTCCAAACCTTCACACTTGCACCCTAGGTTGATGGGCTACGTATTCAGGTGGGCTAGGTTTCTAACTTAGGTTAGGTAGCCTGGTAAAGGTTCCTAAGTGCTTAGCCTATGTTCAAATTAACTATTAGTGAATTTATTATTAATGATTTAACTATTAATGAATTTGATTAACTATTGGTGAATTCAATTAATTATTAATGAATTCACTTGTTTGTATCAACTTGTCCTTGTTTACTAAGGGGTTGCCCACTTTCACCATGGTAATTTGTCCAATTTCACTCAAAATTTAATGAAACATAAAGTGTATTTGAATGCATATTGGTGTAATGTTGATTACATTTTTACAAAATTAAAATTTGGTTAAATTGTGATTAAATTGCAGTTAAACATTAACAAAATTAAAAATTGACAAAACTTTGGCTAAGTCATGGCTAAACATTGGTTAAACTAAAACTTGGTTAAATTGTTGTTAAACATTAACAAAACAATAAATTGAATAAATTTTGGTTAAGCGATGACAAAACATTGGTTAAATGAAAACTTGGTTAAATGTTAACAAAGTGTTGGCTAAATTTTGGATAAATGAAAACTTGCCTAAATTATGGCTAAACATGAGCTAAACTAAACCTTCATTAAACCTTCGTTAACATTTGGTGAAATTTAAACTTGGGTTAAATTTAAACCAAAACTTAGTGAAATTAAAATTTGAACAAACTTTGGTTAAATGTTGGTTAAACTTAAGCTAACCAAGGTTATGCCTAAACCTTGGCCACATGACACCAATGTTAAACATAGACCTAAGCCACACCATGTAGCACTTAGGCTAGGTAGGTAGATAATTTGAACATACATAAATTATACATATATACCTTTAATGTATGCATAATATACACCTAATATGCTTTAAATACAAGCTAAATGTAATTTTAATACACATGTAAAAACATAACCGTATGTTATACCCCTAATATATTTTTAATGCAACCTTTGGAGCTAGGTCCACCCCTAGTGGTGTGATTAATTTTGGTCATTATTGTGATGAATGGGACATATATGCCTTTACTTGAATGAAAACCATATTAGAATTTCTCCCTATGGAAGGATGAAAAAAAAATAGTCACAACTTAGTTGTAGCATATAGTTGCAATAATGACCAAACTTGTCAAATAGTTACAAAAATGACCAAAGGTAGTTACAAATGATTAATAGTCATAGGTAGTTGCAAATAAAATGGGTTGCATACGACAAGATTTCTTCTAGTGTGAAAATAGGTTAATTGATAATATAATTAACCTTGGCAACTAAATGTCACATCATTGTTTTTTACAATTAGTGGGTGAAACATGGGTTTAACAATTTATAAGTTGTCAATCACATATGTTCTTTACAATTAATACTTAGTTACAAATGGAAGTTATATTGTGTTGTATTGTATGAAACATGTAGGTAGGTTATAGGTGCATGCAGATACATAACTTTAGGGGTTGGTAATATGTAGGTATTAGGTAATTAGGTAGGTTGGTGATAGGTAGGTATTAGGTGATTAGGTAGGTAGGTAGGTTGTTAATACATGGGAAAATTGTAGGTAGGTTGGCAAGTAGATCAAAATATTGACCTATTTGCCTATTACCTACCTTCCTATATATTTACATAAGTAATGTAAAAATATGTGAAATAAACCTGTTTATAATAATATGTTTACAAAAGTTAATACATTTACGAAAGTGTAATGAAATTGTGGTGCATTGGCTAAGGAATTTTTTTTTCCTCATAAAGGCGAAGAATTCAACTCCTTTTACTTGCAACTTATATATACATGCCTAAAGAGCCAAGGACTTAAATTGGATACATTATGAGTATGCTAGGCAAAACATGTAAATTGTTCCCACCTAACTATTATTTTTAATGAATTGAAATTACAGTATTAAAAAATTATAATCATGATTTATGATAGTCAACATAAATTAATATTTATGTTGGTTTTTATTTAAAATAGACAAGCTGCATCAATTAGCACATGTAAATTTTTAGTCAAAATAAAATTGATGAAACAGCATGTAGTTAGTCAAAACTTACATAACACAATAAACACAATTAATAATTTTGTCATGTCCAAAATGATTAGTGTGTTACTTGTATTTTACCTTACATATTGATTGGTTTTTTAAACTATAAAGTCAACTTGTTTGAGTGTCCATTTTGATTCAAATCAAGTCATTTAAAATAGTGTAAAAGACAAGATTGATGGTAGTGAAACTTTTGGATTCTTTCAATCCTCAAATACTTTGTTGTAATGTACCTTTTTTGAAGGTCTTCACATTGAATTGAAGTCTTGAATAAGCTTTAAATGCATTCCCAACATCATTGCCTCCTTTCAATTGGAAGTTGAAAAAAGAAGAATAACAAAAAAAAAGTGTTTTAATCTCATTAACACATTAGAGGTCACAAATGCTCCCCATTTGTTAGTTGGTTAAAATTTTACAATATAGAATGGCAAGATTAGGTGTCAAGTTATAAATTTTTAAAAATTCAAAATTTTAAGAAATAATCTAATTAGTGCCAAATTCTTTTGGACGTTATTATAGTCACAAACAAAACAAAAGGGGAACATTACTAATGGTTATGTTGTGGTCATTAAAACTATTTAAAGCAAGTGGTCCAATAGACTTTTCCACATTATCATGTTGAAATTTGGTAAGAGATTTAGAAATATTTTGGAAAGCACCTTTGGATGACCTATGATAACATCAATGGAATGAACAAATGATAAAACTTGTAATTTGAAAGGGGATGTTTTTCTCATGCCTTTTTGAATCCTTGAAACTTAATGGAACCAACAACTATGGGGACATCATTGATTCAATTTGGGATTGCTTCAAACACAAACATTACATCACAATAAAAAAAAACTTTGTTGGTTTCATAATCAATATCAACCATGATTTTCATTGATAGATTAAATGAATGTGTATGCAAAACATATTTGAATTTACATGGTTTGAAGGCATGGTTGTTTATGATACTAGAATAGGATTTCATGTCTTAAAGATATTATTTAGGGACACTAAACTTCCCTTATGTTTTCAATTGCAAAATCACTATTCTTCAAGGATGGTGTGAAAGGATGAATCCCATCCCAAATACATCTTAAGGTGTTATTTGGGTCCTAATATGTCCCTACACAAAGACATTTAAAAGTTAATGTCAATGTGCACAAGGCTTAACCTTGGATGTTAATCATGTGGTGTGAACAAGGTCTAGATCTTTTTGAATGCAATGATTTTCTACATCACCAAGTGAATGTGGCCACTTTGTTTTTTGAATCTTAGAATGTATTTAAAAATCTTTTAATTTAATGGTTAAAGAAATCAAAAGCAAAAAATAAAAATAAAATTAGCTAAACATTTAAGCATGTTAATATTATCCATTAAATCATGGAAATTCAGCTCCAAAACCATAGTTTGATGTCAAAAAATTGGGATACAAATGCAAAACTTCCACTATGGTTCGATTGACCAAAAATTTGATAAAAGGAAACCAATTTGTGACATTTGTTGATTTCACTAATTAATTAGAAGTCATGCTAGACGAGTCATTTTGTACATGTCCAAATTGGTTGGTGATTTTTTTGTTTGTCTTTTTATCTAGTCAACTTGGCCAACTTTCATTGAAATCAAAATGACAATCAAAAGAAATAAACCAATTTAAAAAAATAATGATGCAAAAACACAAGCTCTCTATGACCTACCTACTTACCAACCTATCTATATATGTATAGGTTTACACATACATACATACAATATGTACATATTTGTATATATATGATTTATAATATATGTTGGTAATAAGGATTGAAGCTTGGTCTCCACGGTTGCAAGCCAATGTCTTTGCCAATTGACCATTACATGATTATCATTTTAGCAACTACAGCCTCTAGTCAAATTAACCAAAATTTTAAATCAAAACAAACAATGTAATCAAATTAAACACTTTGAAAAACCACGATTTCTTGTAGTGTCGAGACAAAAATGATAGAAAGAATCAATGGGGTACCAAATTGGCTTTTGCCCCATAGCTTGGAGTCACTTAAGTTTGGTGCTTGTCACAAAACTTTGATGTGAGAGCCCTTGTGTGTGAAGCCCATTTGTTTATGTGATGAAAGGTTCATGTAAATGTGTAAGAGCACTTTGCTAAAGAGCTCCACGTTCCATCATCTTCATTCATCTCTATCTCAACCTCACTCAATGTTTCTTGAAAGTTTTTCATTTTTGTATCACCGTTATCAAAAGACCGATCTTCATACTTGTCATTTGTAGCGTGACTTTCCATTATGATAACTCTAGCTTTTTCTTCAGTATTTGTTGCTACACCTACAAGTTGTGACACATTCTCACCATAATTTGCTACTTCTAGGATTGGATAATAAGTAGGGATGGGCGATGTAAGGGGACTTTGAGATTGCTCACGAACGTGGCAAGGACAGATTCCTTTGCATTTGGGTTCATGGGCACGCTACAGAATCTAGGGCAAAAATTGGAGCACAAGAATCTCCTTGACTCATGCAATTCTACTTAGAGATCTTCCATCAAGATTGCTTGCACCAATTGATTTTGGATGATGCCTATGGAAGAACATGTTGGAATTGGCTAAATGTTCCCATTCATTGATTTCTTCAATGTCAAGGATCTCCCAAACACCTGGACAGAATCCAAACAAGAACCACCGAGAAATTAGTTAACCCGATAAGTATCCATCCTGGAGATAGTAGCATTTCAATACTGTTGTTGTTCTGTGTCTGGCAATCAAAGAACTGGAAGCAAGGAGGTCATGAAGTGGTCACAGATTGCAATGACTGTACATACAATTTACAATCACCAATCTGCCCACCTCCTTAAGACTTCTACAACATGAAAGATACTATTGACATTGCAGAGGGAATTAAGTACTTACTCCATAACAAAGCACTTTGAAAGGATATCTGGATCTCAGGAAGGAGCAACACAAGAGGCTCAAGTTGTGTGATGCAACATGGGACTTGTTTTCAGCAGGGACCCGAATTCTAGAAATCCTAGAGCTGCTGAACCAATCCTCTCCTGAAAACACAGTTCACAGGTCCTAGTGCAGTCTCAATGCAATGGGCTCATGGTACATACTGGCAAGACAATGGAAATTGCGGAGAAATGCACACACCAACAATTTGAAGGTGGTAACATGACAATGGGTGCAATCATAACCTTATGAGAGTTGCTCACAAAGTCTCAAACCATCACCTTCATCACAAATAGTACTGATGAGCTGCCACAACTTCCCCCACTGACATCATCAGCTCCCAACAATGGGTGTCGATAGAGTATATGATAATGTGCCCAAAAATCTGGGCAAACCATTATGGTGTAGCTGCAATCTATTCCAAAGATGATTAGGCCAAAAGGGATTCATGGTGGAGTGCTGCAGTGAGCTCTGCAATGTCATCTTGACCATGATGTATGTAAACGCCGCCTGGAAACAGCGTTTGAGGTCAGACTTTTTCCCTGGACTTGATTTACATAATTTTGCACATTAGCAGCTAGTGGTTTCATTGGAAAAGCTTCAATCCATCTCTTGCATGATATGGGTGTTGTTGACCGGGAGAATATAGATGACCCAAAGCTCCTTGATGATGCTCTAAACTTGTTTCTTGTGCAACACCTATCTAAATTTAAACCTTAGGTTCTCTGTTTTGATGAAAAGGAGAGACTGTATGGTCAAAGTCTTATCATCCTCCAGAGCCTCCAGCTTACTACAATCTTCTCTGTCCACGGATGAAGCAAGTAGGTTGTGGTGTAGAGTTAAAGCATGTGGGTTGTGGATTAGAACCTTGAATTTTCTGTCAGATCACACTCATGGTGATATATCCAGGTCTGATGTATTACCACCTTAAATTGTCCATGTACAACTGGACATTATGACTTTGTGATGATGGTCTGATACTTTGTTTGTGATGATCTCAAGGTTCTGACTGCACTCATTCCTGTCATGTTTCATTTGATTCCATGAGGGTTTTGCTGGAACTAATGCAACAGTTACTCTCAAAGTGTTATTGTGGAGTTTGCTCTGGAACTGCATAGAATTATATATGTGTATGTATGTCCAGGTGTTGGAACCAGAGATGAGAGACTCCATGGAATTTCTATGAAAGGAACCAACCATCTGACCAGGGAGAACTTGTAGAAATTTGCATGAGGTTACAGTCCGTGTAGTTCTTATAAAGCTTAGACGTATTTGACCTGGAGCAGCATTATGCAGAATGGATTCTAACCTCAAGTTCATATGATTAGTTCGGGCTTTCTCTAAATACAAGTGAATGTGCCTGTTGTGTCCATTTTTGGACAAAGTGCAGGTTTCTCAGCAATCCCAGCTTCAATGATCAAAGTTGAATGAAGCTCCACACCACATGATTCTGTCCTTGGGCCTTAAAATGGTTGATGTGTGGAGACAGAGAAGGTAGGGTTTCTCCCTAATAATGACTGCAATTTAGGTCCACTTCATGTGGATTCTGTCCTTGGGGGCTTGCATGGTTGAGCTTTGCAGCAAGAAAGTAGAAATTCCTCCCTTGAGATCCTGGTGGAATGGGTCTGTGCATTGAGAACTCTGCCTTGTTTACTCTTTGATTGTTGTTTGACCAATTGGTGATGGAGGGTTTCTGGAGTCATGGTCATATGTTCCCTGCTGGCATTGATATTTTCTCCTAACCTCTTTCTTCTTTCCCTAAACCTGCAGCAGTTCCAAGTGGGGGTTTCCAAGTGCTGGATGCAAGGATGAGAACCCTCAGCAGCTTTGGAGTTTGATTGCAAGGTCATTGGAGGATCAACCTGGACCCAACCATGTGGAAGTTGAGCTGTGCACAACCAGACATGCGCACACACGTTGAATGCAAGCAAATCACCAAAGCGTCCTCATCCTTATGTGATTAAGTCTTTCTTGATTTGTTGAAGAGAAACAGAAGCATATTGTGGTTAAAAACTCCAAAACCAGACTCACAATTGCCTTAAACTTAACAATATTTGTTTTACCTAGTTGTGAGATCCAGATTTGTAAACATCGCGGCCCCTGTATATTTGGAAGATGAACAAGAAGAGCATTTTCACTTCAAGTTGGGAGCTGCTGATTGATTGAAATTGAAGCAGCCTTTGGCCTGTCTTCAAAATAAGTAAACCTATGATCCTTTGAAATCTGGATATGCCGAAAATCATTCTAACAAGTTTGACGCTTTTGAGCTTTAGAAGATTTCCATGGCTAGACTTGTGGACTTGTTTGGAGTTGAGAAACTAACTAGGTTGGGATTAGAGGAGGAACTGGAACTCAACCCCATCTCCAATACAAGGAAGAAAAATGATCAGGTCTCTTGCAATACTGAGATCTGTTAGATAGTTGCAAATTGTTCATAGATTTACATCTCTCTCTCTCTCTCTCTCTCTGTCTGCAAAGTCTGCCATCTTAAATTGGCAAAGTTCTTCACTCAATTCAAGAGCTCGGTCTACAAGATGACAAAACCTTAAACCCTAATCCATTCACTTCGGATGTGTATAACTCCGAATCACGGATTTTCTGCTTTTAGGGTTACAGGCCATAACCTCATCGAAGCCGTCCAGTACTCAAGATCGACGGTTAAAAATAAGCGAGAATTAGGGTTTAGTCATTACACTCGATGGCCATCGATAACACATCCTCCTCTCTTCTTCACTACTGGCCACCCGGATTCTCACATACGTAAATTACATCGTGACCGTCGAGAGATGAATCTGAACGGTTACATTTAAGGCTCAAATTAGGTTTCGAAGGCCGTACATGGAGTCGCTCACATCGTGGCCGTGGAAGCAGAGGAATCGACGGTGATAAGATGGTTAGGGAAGCTGTACATGGGGGTACCATGGACGCCCATATCGTCTCCATCGCGCGGTGGCAGAGCGAAGAAGAGCGTGTCCTCCGAAGAGCATCGGAGGAAAGCCAAACAAATTGCAAGCGTTGCAATTTTGTGAGTTTTGTATTTCATTTTGTTGTCTGGCTTTCTTTGGAGGGATTGATTGCTGCGGCGTTTGGAGTTGGACTAGAATTTTCTTGAATTTTTTTTTCTCCTTCGGTTTTTGTCTGGTTTTTGTTTTCGCGGATTCTTTTCTGCAGCGTTCGTTCCTTAGGAGGTAGAGCAGTTTCTGTTCGTTTTTCTTCTTCTTTCGGTTTTTTTTTTTGCTATGGCGACCTCGTGTATCACCTTCGCGGTGGCTACCGGCTCGTGTGCGGTCGTGTCCGGGCGTGCAGAAGTGAAGCCGGCGGCAAAGGTGAACGTGGACGCGGTTCCTATGTCCGTCGTTGTTTCCCGTCTGTCATTCAATTGCTGCAGCAGTAGCAGCAGCAGCAGAAGGAGCAGCAGGAGGTCTCTGAGGAGCACTACCGTCTCCGTGTACGCGTCGGAAATCGAGGATGAGGAGCTTGCCTCGGGTGGGATTGTGGAGCCGTCTGGTGAAGGCTCTGACGATGAGTTGGTTTCCCCCGTGACTAATGATGCCGATGGTCCCCTCAACTTGAACGCCATCGCTTCCCCGGAAGCTACTGAGGGCTCAAAGCTGTACGTCGGAAACTTGCCATGGACCTGTGATAGTCAGCAATTGGCCGAGGTCTTCCAAGACTGCGGAAGTGTTGAGCTTGTTGAGGTGCTCTTTCGAAATCTCTTCTTGTTTCCCTTGCGGTACAAAGTAGACATCTATAGGTATTGGCACATCTTGAATTGTCCACTCATTCAATGCAGCCCGGACATCCTATGGTTGGATTGTTGATATTGACGATGGACCAGTCATTCCAGACAAGATGTGTTCTCCGTAAGTATAGGTGCATGTTTCCCTCTACTCGCATGGTGATCGACAGACCTGCCTTCTGCAAGTTCTTAGGAGATTTGACAAATCTCCAACTGAAGACCGTTTTCTTCGTGTTTTCTATAGTTGAGGCCTTCGCTGTTCAGAGCACGGTGACCACAGTAGTCTCAGAGTTTCAGTCTAATAGGCATTTATTCTGGTTGTGTTTTCAGGTTATATATGACAGAATGACTCAAAGAAGTCGTGGATTTGCCTTTGTCACGATGAGCACAGTTCAGGATGCCAGGGCTGCCATCGAGAAATTGGATGGAATCGTATGTCAACATGACCATCAATCCCTATTTTGCATCAAGCTGGGCAGTCTTTTGATTGTCCTCATTATGTTGAGTTACTTGATTGTGGTATTTCATCTGGAAATATAATTGTGAGCTTTTTTCTCTCCAGGACTTTGGTGGGAGAATTTTGAAGGTGAACTTTCCTCAAGCACCTTCAAGAGAGCCAAGGACAAGCAGCTACAATAACAGCCCTCCACGTAGAGAAGGTGGTGGGTACAACAATCCCAACAAACTTTTTGTGGGCAATCTTTCCTGGAATGTGGATGATGTCACCCTCGAAACTATTTTCAGTGACTATGGAAAGGTTTTGGATGCAAAGGTTATTAGTGATCGTGAAACTGGGAGGTCAAGGGGCTTTGGATTTGTGACTCTAGCTTCTGCAGATGAAGTGACTGAAGCAATCAACAACTTGGATGGAGCTGTAAGTCTTTCTGCAGATTTTCTCACTTTTGCTTGTGGTTTCAGTTAACAGCTCTTGTGAAAGGGGTTTCTGTTTAGAGAGGGTCTGATCTTTGTAGGGATGTTATATGCAGTCTGCTTCATCATATGCAAGGTTCCTCCCTGATTTTGATATGCTTCCAAGCTTGAATTCTGAAGCTTCGTACCATTTTTCTTGTTCCAACAGGAGCATGATGGAAGACAGTTACGAGTGAACTTGGCAGGAGAGAAGCCTCCAGCAAGGGGTGTATACTGAGTTAGTGCCATTGTGATCGTGAAAGAAACATCCATGTGGTACTTCCTTTCGAAACTTAGTAGCACAACCTCAACTGCTTCGGAACAAGATATGGCCATGAAAATGATGAAAAGAGTTGGTGAAAAGAGTTGATTGTAGAATTTGGGTGGTGCATATGTTATGTAGAGTGCTTCCAGAGTTTCTAGGAAAGAATGCCTTGTCATAGGTCCAGTACAATCATACTAGGGTTGTGCATTATCTGTCAAGTATGGGCTGTATGCTTTTTGAGGTCAAGGGTCTGTCAAGTATGGGTACTATGCTTATTGAGATCAGGGAGATATTTTTGTGTATCTGTTTTCTTTCAAGAGAAATAACCAGCTTCTGAATTCACAGCAATTGAGTTTATTTGGAAAGATTCAGCTATTCACTAACCTTCAGTGAAAAGTACATCATTTACTGCTCAAATTGCTTATGGCTCACTAATAGTCAAGGTTCATGAACTGAATCATTACTTTGTCCATGAATTTGTCGTGCCACTCAAATTGTTCATACTTCTTGTATTGCAATGCTAAATCTGGCTTATCTGACAGTTTGATAGCTTGCTCTCTGGAAAGCTAGTGAGTATATGCTCTCAATCCAGCAATACACAACTGTCAGAAAACTATATAAGAAACAGAGTTTATCATCACAGGTTCATGTCACAGAGTTTGCTAGTGTTTGTGAAGTGACATGTGAAATACATTGTCATACTTGCACTTTGAAAGACATTGGTACAAGTGTCACAGAAGTTGTTGGGCTTGAAAGTTGTTTAAATTGCATGAATGCCTTATTGAAGTTCTTTCTTCCTACCATATTGTTAATGGTAATGTTGTGACTTGAAACTGAGTGGGATGAGAATTTTTAATTCACTTTTCTGCTTCAAATTTTTTGTTAGATTTTCTTCAGTGAATCTATCTTTCAACTTTCACAACATTTGGAAAGTTCTGCAAGCTTATAACATTATTTTGAGGTGTGTTGTGAGTAGGAATTTGTTGAGGATCAATTGTGTTCTGCTGCACAATTAGGTTCTCTGTAGATTTCTAATGAATAATCAAAGAAAGTGAAATGCAAGTGATGACAAATCTAGATTCACTTTCCGGATCCTATGAGGTGGTGGGGAGAACTTTTTAAGAGAACCAATGCCTAATTTACGTGAGGAAGTAGTTTTTCTGTTTGTGAGGGTTTGCTTATGGAGATGTTTGAAATTAGGTCAAGTTTGTAAGGAAGTTTGATAAGAGTATCTGCAAGTACAAAGTGAGCATCATAGTCACCATTCTTTGTCTTCAGTCTGGTGGGGGAAGTTTGATGCACTACACAGGTGTTGTGCCAGAAAATTTGTGTTTGTTGAATTTGTTTTCTAGCCTATTGTTATGTTGTTGAATTGTGAAGAAAGGAAGTTATATATATATATATATAAGAAACAGAATCTGTGAATGCGGTCTGTGATTCATTTTGGGACTGAGATGGTCAGATTCCAAGTTCTTTGTTCATTAACATGTTTCAAGTTTCAAGTGCGATAATAAGATTGAGGGATCGTTCACATAAGTGAAGATTGGATTGCATTTGAACAACATTATCAATGTGGCAAGATTGTGTTGAGGAAAGCTCGTTGTAAGCACAAGAAGTCATATGTTTGCTTTGGGTTCTTGCCAAGAGTGGAGAAAAAGGATCAGAGATGGGAACATAACAAGAGGATCTGACATAGAGATGCAGAAGCTCCTTCAAAAGTTTTTTCATGGATATGCAAGTTATGATGGAAGGACATTGAAATCATCATCTACGGAATGTTGTTGTGAACTCCAAAGAATGTAGAACTGATTATTGATATTGAGATTGCTTTGCTAATAACCTTTTGTTTGTTACACAACACAGAAAGCTTTGAGCCCATTCAATATTGTAGAAGTTAAGTGTGATACCCAGCAAGTTTTGTTTGAATGGTAGTAGATCATCCCCCTTTCTTTTGCTATCCAATCTGGTTGCGTCATAATGACAGTGGAATAATTATGTTAGCTACAATTTTTTTGGATGGTGTACATTTTATTGTCTGATTAGAAATGTCAAGTTCAAGCGATGAAGATTAGAATGCAAGAATAGATCCTCAATTGATTTATGAACAAATAGTTCATTCAATAATTTATAAGGGAGTTGTAGCACCAGTTCCAACAACTTTCATCATTTTGTGTATCAAGTTTTGGTGCAATTCGAGTGATTGGATTGGATCTAATAGACAGCCAAATCATGTTTTTTTTTGCTTTCAAGCCTTTGGATTTAGGGTTAGTGGCTGTTGGTGGTATTA
>Ga0209611_10008144_pt1 | contig 16530 bp, 18 predicted proteins | sample S1TSphgellanicum_3_FD_187693 | JGI IMG/M metagenome (GOLD analysis project Ga0209611, IMG submission 187693) | Host-associated microbial communities from peat moss isolated from Minnesota, USA - S1T2_Fc - Sphagnum magellanicum MG (SPAdes) (version 2) | ecosystem: Host-associated > Plants > Peat...
AATCTCTAGAAATTAAAAAATTTTGGAAGCCAAACCTCCGCATTCGATTCTTTTTCTTTTCTTTTGGGGTTCTCGGCATCTCTTTGAACCTCTTGATGTTTGCGTTAAGATGAGTAGTGTCTTCCATCGGTCGTTTAGTTTGGGCCATGACATCCATCGCATCCTCAGGGAATTGGAGGCTCTTCTCCAAACCCATCAAAGCCTTTTCTCGCCCTTCACTTATCGGCTCAATTAAATGCACTTGAGCTTTGCTTTTCTCTTTTGCAGAAAACCTTTGAGTAGAAGAACTTGCATTCTCTCTAGTAGCCAAGGTTGGCGAGTTTGGACATTCTCTTGAATAATGTCCCATCTCCTGACACTTGTAACATTGAATTGTTGACAAGTCTTTCTCCACGTTTCTGCTCTTACTAGTCCTTTGCTGTAATAGATGGAGGCTCAGCTAGTTCATTTGATTGATCATTTGTTCCATGACCGACTCCATGCGGGAACTCACTTCCGGATGCCTCCGCAGCTCTAGTTCAGTCGAGAATTGAATTATTTTCACCATGGATTGCATAATTAATCATGGAACTTCCTCCATGTTCACCTCCTTCTTTTTAACCACCTCCATTGCTTCATCGAATGTCGCCGCTTGTTCGTATCTCACTTGTTATCGTAATTCTGACAACAAACCAATGATGAAATGTTCTAATACCAATGCATTGATTCCCGCAAAAATTGAATTAGTTCCTTCATGACCTTGTGCCCTAAGACACCCTTGGAGTTTATTTTGTAACATCATTGTCCTCTCCTTATACTTTCTTACTGACTCTAAAGCCCCCTGCTTTAGTTGACTCAGTTCAAGTATTAAGTTTTGGTAGATATTCTTCACAGAAAACTCCTTCACTAGAGCCTTAGTTATGTCATTCCATGATCCTTTCAACTTTTCCATCTATTGTTCAAACCAAAGTGATGTCTTACCTTCTAAGAATTTAGGAAGAAAATTAAGCCATTCTGCAGATGTTTTAAGCCTCGTACCAATACAAGCCCATTTATATTCCCTTAAAAACACTTCAAGGTCTTCACCTTTATTCCCCCTAAAAATTGGAATAACCATATTTATTCTTATTTTGTCTTTAGAAAAAAAAACACCAAACTAATTAATTCCTTTAACCAACTATCACTTAGTTTTTACAACCTTTCCTCATGAATAAGGAAATTCCCAATTGCTCAAATTGCACTCATAACAAAATCCTCCCTATTTTCTCAGTGTAAATATCTAAAACGACCAGACATTTCTAATCCTACCATTATCCTATTTTAATGCCTAGATTGAAAGACAACATTTACAAGATCATGGCCATCACAATATCAATGACGCCTCCACTCCACATGACATGCAAGTTATTGGTTCTGGCATAATTTGGAGTCGCATCCTTCTTCTTAAGCCAAATGAGTAAATGTTGTTCTTGTGTGATTGTCTTTTGGCGTTGCCTTGTAGGTTCTGAGTCAAGTTAAGGTCCAGATTCCTCCTGTCGTCTACGTAGTTGTGATATTACCACACTTGGTTCACCTATAGTCCTAAGCTCTTCCAAAGGTCTTTCAACAGGTGATCTTGGCCTAACAACTCCTAATGTCAATGATGGGGTCTGTTGCCTATCTTCGGGAAACTATGTACCAAAGGTGTCAGAAACCTCTCCTACTGTTGACATTAATGTCTTTACTAAAACACTAATCCTAAAAATAAAACATATATATATTTTTATATATTTTTATTTCTTTCAACAACCTACAACATTTTTTTATATAAAAAGTCTAAAGGTTTCAACAAGGTTTAACGAACATGGGCTTATTCAAGAACACTCACTATCCTTTATAAACTTTTGTTTACATTTTTTCATATGGTTTAACACGTGTCATCTTCTTTCCCTTTCTTGCCTGCAACTTTTCTTTGTGAATTTTTTCAGATTCCCACAAATCCAACTCTAATTCATGCCTAGGATTACAAGTAATATCCAAAAGCAAGCTTGGGGTCAAACAAAATGACTCATGTTTATGGTCTTCATGATGTTGCTTCACGCGTTGAATCGTGCACCCAACTCGACATGGCTTGCCTTTCGTAATCTCCATTGCCACAAGTTGAATATCCTCCACCCATGTGGCCACTTCCATCCATGATTCGGGGATAAACAAATTGCCTTGCATTCCTCGTTATAAAACAAAACAAACAATTTGTTCTTTTCTTTTCTTTCCTTCTTCCCACTAAATTTTCAATAACACAATTAATTTTCTCAACACAATTCAACAACACAATTAAATTGCACCACACAATTCAACGACACAATTAACATAGATTCGGGTCCTAGCAACAGAACCAAAAAGATGTACAACACGAACAGGTTTAGGACCGAAATTATGTATGATTACTACATACCCATGAAATCCATGTTCTTGGTTGTAAAATTATCCTCCCACCCTTCTATTGGCTATGCAAGCCTCACCATTCTCCTACCATGAATTACACACAAACAACACTAAAACTATTCAAAACCAAAAGCCTTTCAAAATCAAAACTTCAATTCTCACAAACTTTGGATTCATACCATAACTTTGTACAAATGAAGATGTTTCTCAAGGTCATAAACACCTCTTTATATACTAATCAAAAGGAAATTAATCAAGAAACTTTTTAAAACTTATCCACCACATGGTTCCCCAAATAATCAAAAGGAAACAAAATCACAAGGAAACAAAATCACATGGTTCCCCATGTGATTCCACAATTAATCACAAGGAAACAACATCACATGGTGCACATGACATAAGTCAATGCACCATGACCAAATTATGGAATCTTATACCCAACTTACCCCATTAAACAATTACCTAAGTAATTGTGTAATCAAGTTACACATCAAGTTACAAATGCATTCAAAAGGAAGATGTTAAGAACGACCAAGCTTAAGGTGAATGTGGTGAAAAAACAGTGGGATGGGTTGTTGCCCCATAATTCCAAATTAAGGTGGAATAACACGTGGAGTATACCAAGGAATAGGAAAGAAGCATGATTCATATGGGCAATCTAGAATAAGGCGATGGTGGTGAATGTTTGGAGGGCAAAATTTGACATCTCAATTGATCATCTTTGCCCCCTATGTAAAAATGAAGAGGAATTGATATGCATAGATTCTGGGAATGTAGCTATGCCCAACGGTCATGAGGCTTTGCATGCAACATTTTAAGTTGCTTGTTATGTAAACTTAATACCAATAAGTTGGATAACACAATGTAATGAAAATATTTGCTATCAAAATGCTAAGATGGTTTTATAGTGTGGGGGAGTTGTGGTTTCTTTTGAGAGGCATCACTTTTGGGTTGTTTGGTATGAGAAAAATGACTTAGTTTTTAATAATGAAAGATGGAATGGACATAAATTGCAAGAATTTGTGTGGGAATTGCTAATTGAATATGGTAGGACCACTTGAGAGAAATGTAGGAAATTAATTAAGTGGTTTTTTGTGCCAAGAGGAAAGCTTTTAAGAGGTTTGATGAGAGTTGGGGATAAAATTAGGTTTTGTGTGTTAGGATTGGCAATTTTGTTCGGTGGCTTTATGATGGGCTGTGTTGAGGCTACCTTAGTTGATTTTTTTGAGAGCATTGTTGTGCTCCCATGTTGTTGAGGTATTGTTCTTTCCTTTTCTTTGCACTAAATTTTTTCATTTGTGTCAAATGAAAATTACTTCTGGTTTTGATTTAATTAGATTTGATTTTGAGTAACCTAGATTTGAATTAGTGATTAAAACTAACAATTTACCTGTATTTTACCCCTTGTTTCTAGTCCTTTGTTTTCCAAAACCTTGTTTTCAATTCTGTACATAAATAGAAACAAGAACTTGGTTTTGGTTTAGTTCTTAAAATAGTACAAGTTTGATTCTAATTCCAAAACCAATTTCAAAAATCAGACCCAAATTTTGTTTGGTTTTTATTAACTAGAATTGGAATCAATGATTTTAACTATTATTGGCCAAGTCTAGGGTTTGGTGTTTTATAAGTTAGTAGGTTCTTTGTAGTAAAAGCTAAACCAAAATTGGATTTAATTTTTGGAACTAGAGTCAAAACTTGAATTTATTTGTTTTTTTAAAAAACCTAGAATTGGTTCTTGGTTTTGGGTTTAGTTCCATATATAAATAAAATGGAACTGGACTTGAAACCAAAATTGGGTGGATTTTATATCCATCTATATGTGAATTGGAATTGAGATTTTTGAAAAAATAAAAAATAAATTGGGGGCTAATAGGAGGTTAATTGGCTTTAGCTAATCACTAGTTCCTATTTGGGTTACCAAAATTAAGTTTGATTTTCAAAATTAAAATCAAAATTAGAATTAGAATTAGAATTGGAATTGGATTAATTTTTTTGGAATAAATGACCAAGTTTATTAAGAATTTCACTATGTTTTCAATGAAATTGTCCCAATTTCAATGCACATGAAATTAGTGAATTCACTATGTCCTTGGTTGATCAGGAACAAAATGCTACCAATTGCTAAAATTCATTCATTGAATTGACCAATAATGAATTTGTCATATTTTTACAATAATTTTAATAATATAATATATTGTTAATATTTTTGTCAAATATGATTTATATATGGTTAAAATATGTTTTGCATACAATTGACATATTGTCCATATATGATCGACAAACAATCTATATATGGATATTGGTAGGAAGGTTTGAATCTTGGTCCTCAAATACACATTGCATTGTCTTACCCATCCACCTATCATTTTGCTTTGTGATAAAAGTTATAAAATCTCTGGATTTATAATAATTACACAAACTTTTTTTACAGATCAAACATTAACATATATTCTTTTTTTCATGTCTTGTTCAAATGAAACAAATGAAAATTCATTCTTGAACTTTTTTCAAGGGTCCACACATATATAATAAAAAATATTAAAAAATCCCAAACCATTTAAAAGAAAACACATTTGAATTTTGTTGTTTAATAACAATTCAAAAAATATTCTTCGTGAGAAAATATGATTTGACAAGTTGTAACATTTTTTTATGCAAAAGAGTTTATAGAAAACATAAGTAAGATGTAAAAAAATATTTATCTTAATTAATGATAAAATTGATATTAAAATTGATATATTACGTATTAAATATTAAATATAATGTATGAGCAACATATGTCATACGTACATGCATAAAAACATGTACATAATAATTATATTGTACATTTGTTATACTTATACAATAAATGTATTTACAATACCTTATATAACAAGTGTTATAATGTTGTACATTATATTTAACATACAAACATATAATACTTTTATACATAATTATAATGCAATATATAAATTAATCGAAAATGATTAAATTTCATTTAAACTAAAATAATTTTGAAACTAATGTATATAAATTACTTTAATTTAAATGAAATTGTGAATTATGCTATTGAATTGCTTATTGTAGTGAATTATTTTTACTAGATATGGACATGAATAACCCAAGGTTCACCCAAGTTGAAATGGTGCAAGGATATGATGGCTTAGTTCATTTAAAAATGAAATAGCATAGTGAAATGGTGACCTAATTCACTTTTAAAACCTCAAAATGAATTGGGTGGTCAAACTAAATCCCTTTTTTTAATAATAAATCAAATTCTAACCCACCAAATGGAGTATGCGCCCAACACTGGTTTGAACTTTGAACTCATAAATCTTACCTTAATGCAAAGTCTTGTCACTCTGCTTGGGCAAAGCCAACAAAATCAGATGTGAGAAATGGAAGGTGTTTCTTCACTTTCTTCTGTGTCTCAGGTCAACTCCTTGGCCATATTAACTATTAACATCAATAAGTAAATGATGAAACCGTGACAAACTTCATGAAACAAAACACCTACCAAAAGAGGGGAAAAGAAGGAACAAAGGAAGAGAACCCAAGTCCAACCCAAAAGAGCAAAACCCAAAGTGGGTGGTCACTAAGGGGCAAAGGAACAAGTAAAACTTGTGAGCATCTGACACAAATGGGTACTTACCCATTCATTTTCCAGATTGACATCATTTAGTAAAGTGATAACAAAAACAACTCTTCACTCCATGAGGAAGCTTGCCACCAAGAAGACGAACACCCTCAATTTGATGAAACTCCAAACCCCATCCTCTCTCCTCACAAAAAGTGATGAAAATCTGCCTAAACCAATATTTAAAGAAAAGGCTGCACTAATTTGCAACAACAAAGAAAGTGTAGCATAAAGCAACAGGGTGAGGGCATTCTCAAAATAAGGGATCTAAGACAAGGGTCTAGTCCAACTCAACATTGAAAATATGGCCAGGTTTTTGCAGAGCAAGAGAGCTAGCATAGTATCCCTCTTCTTCACTTTTCTTTTCTTGTCTAGGAAGGATATTATTCATGGGTAGAACATATAATATACCCTCCAAATACACTTATGAATTTTCTTGGCATGTATTAAAGTTATTCGTAAAGTTCCACAATTAGGGGGCGAGAATAGTCAGTTTCGGCACAATAAGGCATCAAACACTTAACTGTGAATGAAAATTTTTTAAAACGAAATAACTGGGACCCATACTTGTTTTTCCGGCAATTTTGGTTGTAAACTGAGTTTCATCCTGTCTTTCCTTTCTTCTGAGCACCTCCACTGCTGCTACATATATTTTCAGTAATCCTACCTGCAGGATTGCTAAAATTACTCTTGAAATGCTGCGTTTCAGCATTTTATACTGGGATTTAATAAAAATTTCTTTACTTTATGGATACCATTGAAAGAGGGGATAGGGGGTGAAAGCAGGCTAAGAGACAGGGTGAATTTAAAGAGAACTCTATTAAGAAAAAATCTATCTATGAAGGAAGGTATTTTGTTTTGTGTTGTAGATATGAGATCCACCAAACCAGGATGGTTGAGATTGTGTCCTTGGTGTCTTTGGAAAGCTTTCGACGAGGCGGGGTGCATGGGCTTGGCTCCATGGTGTTTGGACTTGCGATGCAAAAGTTCTTGAATATTGAATGATTTTTTCATTGAAAATTAAATTAAATCATTGCTAAACATTTCGGAGGAATTGGAATGTGCCTTTGATGTTGTTGGAAAGATCTTGATGAGCAGGAGTTAATGGAATTTATTTGGTAAGATTTGGATTCAGAATGTGAGAGATAATTCATTTTAAAGTGATTTCTGCCGCTGAAAATTCAAATAAATTCCAAAAAACCAGGTTTTTCGTAGAAAAATCAGTTGAGGACGTGGTAACACTTGGGCCAACAGCACAGGCCACACTAGCAAAGACTAAGAAAAGAAAGCATCCCACCAAACTCGCCACCAAATTGGAATTTGTACCCAAATTAGCAACCCAGCACCTCCAGCAGGAACCTACTAGCTACTTCCTTAAACCCCTAAAGTCACTCCCGATTCTCGCACACTTTCCTGTTGTCAAAAATGTCCACAAACATGGAAGCAGCATCCTTCACTTTACAGACGGAAGATTCATGGCATATGAGTTACAAGAGTTATACACACACACACACACTCTGTGATGTTGGCCACTTCTTTGCCAATTATTTGTTTATTTAAAGAAACCAAAGTTGGGCAGTTTCAAATTTAATTTTTCACAATTTCAACAATTGAGGAACAAGTAGGCAAAGTATGCAAAGTTTTTGTAGTTATAATAGAAACCCAAATATAGTTCCCCTTTCCTTTGTTGAAGAAAAGAATGAGCATTGACAAAAGTCCCCCCCAAAAAAGAGAGAGAGAAAAAGAAGAAAAGTATGTGTACAAAAATCTCACGCCGAGTTTTTTTTGTCAAAGTTTTGTTGTGAATGTGATACAATAATTGGGGTGGTGGTGGTGGTGGTGGTGGTGGTGGTGGTAGTGTTGTTGTTGTGTGTGTGTGTGTGTGTGTGTGTGTGTGTGTACATTTGGGTTGTTTGTTTGTTTCATTGATTGTTTGTTGTGTTTGTGTTTTCGGGGGGTTTGATTGTTTGTTGTGTGTTAAAGGGTTGGGTTGTTTGTTGTGGCGAGGAGCTTTTGCGACGAAGAATTTGGTGTCTACTCGAAGAATTTGGCACTCGGATGCATTACGAGTATGGAGAAGCTTGCTAGCAGATGTGTTATGGAATCGCCGCTGCTGAAGCGCCACGCTCGATATTTTGTTGCTCTGTCGTCGTCGTCGTCGTCGTCGTCGTCGTCATCGTTGTTGCAGCAGCAGCAAATTCGTGCTTACAATTCTCACTATACGCTTGCTTCTGGTGATGATTTTAGGACTGTTGGTAAATTAGCTCCTCAGCGGTTGCATGGCTTGGGGATGATCACTAGTGTGGTGGCGCACGGTGGTGGTGGTGGTGGTGGTGGTTTGCGGTCGATGGTTTTGAGTGATGGGGTGATGCGGGCTTGGACGCCGTTGATAACAACGGGTCAGTTCTTCTCTAGGGGTATGGCTGCTGCAGGTGCGTCTCCCGCGCGTGAGGTGGTCGGAGTGGATGAGCGAGAGCAGCAACAGGAACTGGAAAGGACGACGACGACGACTTCTTCGCTCCCTGAAGCGCCTGGCTTGAAGGAAGCGGAAGAAGCTGGACGGTCGCCATCCGAGACTTCCAAGTATTGGGGAATCGTAGGGAAGACCTACACCAAGGAGGATGGCTCTACTTGGTCATGGAAATGCTTCAAAGTAAGTGTGCATTCCACTTTGGTTATCTCTCCATCTTCTCTCTCTCTTTAGATCCGAATTCCGAAATTCAAGCAGAGATCCTAGGTTTCTGTTGAGCATGATCATTGATTCTGAATTCCAGGCACATTATGTTTGTGCAATGTCTACAGACAGCAGCAAACTGAATGAGATTCTTCAAGAGAAAGAAAAAAGTCCAAACAATCAACAGGGGTTTTATCTGCTGGTGAGATTTGATTAAAGAGTAGATTGGTCTTTTGGGTTGTTGTTGGATTTTGTGGGGTTTCATCATCATGCAGCCATCAGATACATACCAATCTGATACAAATATCGATCTGAAAAAGCATCACAAGCCAGAGAATTTCGCCGACTCCTTTGCATACTGGACAGTGAAGTCATTGCGTATACCCACAGATCTCTTCTTTCGGGTGAGAATAAGCCTGGCAGTTCAGCAGCTCCTTCTGATTGTTAGGCTCCATCCAAATGTCATATTTGCTTTCAATTTGTCAAGTGTTTTGTTGCTGTAGTCAGTTTGATGTTACATTAGATTTAGCACCTGAAAAAGGATTGTGAGAGCCCTTCCAAGTGCCCTTTCTTTGGTTTTGTCTGCAGAAGCGGTATGGATGTCGGGCAATGATGTTGGAGACTGTTGCTGCAGTGCCAGGGATGGTAGGGGGGATGTTATTGCACTGTCAGTCATTGCGTAGATTCCAGCACAGTGGTGGATGGATAAAGGCACTCCTGGAGGAAGCTGAGAATGAGCGCATGCATTTGATGACATTTATGGAAGTGGCAAAGCCAAACTGGTATGAGCGGGCCCTTGTGTTCACAGTGCAAGGAATATTCTTCAATGCTTATTTCCTGTTGTATGTCATCTCTCCCCGCCTTGCACACCGCATCACTGGGTACTTGGAAGAGGAAGCCATTTATTCTTACACATCATTTCTGGCCGAGATTGACAATGGGCACATACCCAATGGACCAGCTCCTGCTATTGCTATTGACTATTGGCGACTACCAAAAGATGCAACCATCCGGGATGTGGTCATGGTTGTGCGTGCTGATGAAGCTCATCATCGTGATGTCAATCACTTTGCAGCAGTGAGTCCCTATTTTTCTTTTGGTGGTGTCTTTTGTCATGTACCCAGTTAATTTGCTGAGAGATTATACCCAGACTCCTATTGTTGGATTTGAATGTTTGATTGTTAGTTCACATTTTTTTGCTACAAGTGAATTCAATCAGGGTGCTTATAGGGCTCATGCTTTTTGTGTAGGATATTCACAAACAAGGAAAAGAATTGCATGAAGCACCAGCACCTGTTGGATATCACTAGATGTTTATGGTAAAGCGATCATCACAACAAGCACTGCATAGTAACACGGTGGGGCTCAATCCATGTCTCTTATTTCAAGGATGATTATTATTCAAAGTTTAGGTTTAGGAATGCGTGTAAAATTTGGGGTTTAAAAGTTTTGGAATATAACTCCCAAATTCACCTACTCCTTCACAAATTATTACACCCTACCCTTTGTGATATTTTTCGATCCACATAGTATATCACATAGGTATTTTTTTAAGGGGATCTTTGGGGATTGGCATCTAGATACTTGTGGTGACATTTTGTGTGGTTGAGACCTCAATAAGGTTGGTTACCTCTTGTCAGGATGAGTATTCACTCATGGTTAGGTCACAAGTCTGTAGCAACTCATATGGACCCTAGGGTCCAACTCGTGTACAATTTTCATGTGAAATTCCATTGATCAAGTCAATGCTTGTGAAGTGATGTTTCATGTAGCCTTTGTTGTTTCCATGCCAATGGTTTCCTTTGTTGATTCTTCTTCTGTGTTTCTTGTGTAGCATTGCTATCAAGATCATGGTAATCACGTCAAGTTTTCAGTTCATTGAAAAATTGATAGAATTTCATAATTATCAACCTTGGAGGTAACAGACATAGGTGATTCTTGATGAGATGTGAGAAGGTCATAAGAGATCACCTTGAGTCCAATCTTTTCAGTGTTTGTCTCATTTTTCTTTAAATGAAGAAAACAATTTCTGAGATTTTTTGGTAACATGAAGGGTTCTTTTGTCTTGCACATGGGTCATGTTTTTATTCAGCAGAGGATATGTGCAAAATATTTGCCAAGATCTATGAATATGAAAATGTGTTTATCTATATGCATGTTCACAAACAATTTTATCACCTTAAGAATGTGAAATGGGATACTACAACCATGTAGATCAACTTGCATTTCATATCAAAGTTTTGGAAGAGAATTTGACAACTCTTTTTGGTGATTTTCCCAAAGGTTATGTGATTTTGAGAATTATTATACAAGGAGTTGGTCAAACAAACTAGTTATGGATTGGGTAATTGGTGTTCTTTGATGCATCAACTTTGGGTGATGTTCTTGCATGGTGTATCAATTCGAAAACATCACAACAACTTTCATCTCATGAGGAAAGGTTTTCTTCATATAAGATTTCCTTTTGGTTAAATTTTTGATGGAATTGTAGGGAATCAGGATTGTTGTCAAGTTCCAACCTGCAAATGGAATTTTAAAAGATATCTTTCAAATATTTTCATGTGCCTAATCTGTTTTTAAAATGGAATTGTTTAAAATTATCAACAATGTTTTTTCACATGCCCAAAAATTTAAGAAACACGTGCTATTTGTGAGTTTATTAATACAAGGTGTTAGCACCTTGTTTCACAATTGGAAATTTATATGAGCATTATACATGGAATTTTGTTACTTGATCAATCGAAATCTGTATGAAGATATCACCATGGTGCTAAAACCTCAAGTATCAACTTGAATGTCTATGTGATATTATGGTACACATATCAAAAACTATTGTTAGAGAAATAATTTGTTGACTAGATGAATATAACCATCCTCTAGGATTGAACACTCTCCTATAATGAGATGTTCACATGATTTCAACTTCAGTGATTCCTATCATGGTTTGGTTTGAAGTAGAATAATTTGTGCAAAAACCCTTTTATCAACAAATTTTGTTTCTATGTTTTTGATCCCTTGTGATCAAGTGCATTTTGTCACAAGATTAAGCCAGAATCACTATCAACCTTTTGGTATGAAGTTTCCATCTAATCCAAAAGAAACGAGTGAGTGATCAAGTTTGTTCTTGTGACGTTCCAATCTATTATGTGACTTTCATGCTTTCAACAAGGTGAAGGCCTCAATGATTGGTACTTGAAGATATAATAGTACTTCTAAATTTATAAATTGCAAAATCACAAAGCCCATGTTCACACAAGTGAATTTCACTCCAAACAGAACTTGCACTTGTCAATGCAGCATCTGAAGAGTAGCATGTTACCCACTCTTGAGGTATGCTATCAACTTAACTAGTCTCATGAAATTCTGCCAAACAAAGATCTAGGTTGCAACTTTGCATGCCAACATGTAGGTGGGAGTTTTGAGTGGAAGATAACCACAACATTTCAGTTGCAGGGGACAAGAATTTGGCCTGGTTGTAATCCCTCCAGATGCACTATCTTTACCACATCATGTTAAGGGCATTCAAGGGTGTGTCAATATAATCTAGGGTTAAGGCATTTCTTGAGTAAAAACCGATGAGGTTCTAAGCTCTGAAGCTACATACTTGTGCATCCCAATGCATTTTACCACATCATGTTAAGGGCATTCAAGGGTGTGTCAATATAATCTAGGGTTAAGGCATTTCTTGAGTAAAAACTGATGAGGTTCTAAGCTCTGAAGCTACATACTTGTGCATCCCAATGCATTTTACCACTAGCTAGCTTTGAGTTTGAGTGATTTTTCACATTTCATAAATGAACTAGAAGTCCTAAACTTCCTACTAATCTGTACCTGTTTTTCCATTTGAAAATCCACTGTGAAATTCTTCAAGAGTGGAGGAATCTAAAGTCTCCAATTGCCCCAGTACTTTCAGTTAATCCAACATATGGGCACTTGGTTTTCCAGCTGGCTTCTGAATTGGAAGTTGCACCTTTGATGTGCAGCCCAAACAGGAGGTGGTGCTCTGGGTAGTGTTAACCCAATTGCAATCGATTCAAGTACTCCACAAGCATGTCATTCCACACATCAATTGGCCCTGGGAGACACCAGTGAAGGCAGTCATGCTGAATGGGTCCGACATGTTCCTTTGCAAAGGGTTGATACATGCGGTACGCATTTGGGTGCCCATCCACCCGAAACTGTGCAAGATTGGTGATATCTATGAGTTTGAGGCGAGCTGCTGCCTCAGTAGAGCTAATCTCCTTTGAAACATTCTGAAACTCTTCAATTTGCAGAGTGTACATCAGTTTGTTAAGTGAATTAAGAGGCGAACTGCCTGGATCCGTACTTGGACATGATCCACCAGTGTCCCATCTCCCATTCTCAAAGTGCTCAGGAGCAAATGATCTCAAGAAAGTGATCCCCTTGTATCCTGGAATCAACCCCACCCCCTTCAGAACATTGTGCCACGCTGTCCTGTATGCATCCCCAAATCCCATGTTTTTACTAGTTTGTAGTCCACCAAAATGGTGGGAACCAACTACTTTCCCTTCCTCAAAGAAAACCCCCTGTTTAAACCACCAGTGCCCTGAGGAAATGACAACTATATCAGCACCAATTATTGCATTAACCCAGCTTTCTTCCAAGACATCCAGGTCAAGGTGTGCTACCACTTGGGTTGTGTTGTCACCCATGACAATCTCCTTGTCAGATTGTCGTATCAGATAAGGTGACCAACGAATTGATAGTGTGAAATCATAGGATGGGAACAGAAAAGTATTTTCCTGGTCATCATCTGTGTGATAAGTGCGGGTTGGATTCTCCATCTGGATTCCCACCAAAAATTGCACCAGTCAGATTCAGGTAGTCAAAATTGCAAATATCTAATAATGTGCTTCTTGTCTTCACTTCAACCTTAATGGTTGAGAATGGGTTTTGAGCAGCAGTTCCCAAGTGCTTGAGTATTGGACCCCATGGAAACCAGAAAACACAGTAATGAGTATGCAAGTTAGGAAATGATCTGACATCTAAGCCCAGAAGACAGAATTAGAGAGAGAAAGAGAGAGCGAGAGAGAAATGCCTGTGAAAGTGCACACAGTAATGCTTGGAACTGGTTGCGTGCTATTGAGTCCCCAACAAAGACCATAGACTTGCCCCTCATGGAGTCCAATGCAGTTCTGCTATCTATTCGAGGCAGCTCACATTCGTTCGGTTTCCATCTCCAATGTAGGTATTTTTGGTCAGGCCGTCCATTCATCATGCAGTCTTGATGTTTTTGTATATACTTGCATGTATTGTTTGTGTATGGAGGGGCTTGACTATCATGCACCCAACTTCCATTTGACAGATCACAAGTTCCTGATTTTTTTTTGCAATGTCATGAAGGTAGTAGTCAAGTACTATCCTAGCAGTCCAGAATGGGCACAACACCATCATCATCATCCTAGGATAATACAAAAGCTCCAGCATTGCATTGGATACACAAAATTGTTTGTTGCTCGTGGTCTCTTTTGCCTTCTCTTGCTCCTGAGTTGTGAGAACAGGGAAAAAAAAAGCAGAGAAAAAGGCTAACCCCAGAGCAAGCCTAGAGTTTCCATGCAGTTGGCAGAAGTGATAAGTCTTCACCTGTGTCTGCCAGATTTGATGCCTTGGCCTTGGCATGAATTGCTGTAGCTTTTGTAATCCTCTCACTGCTGCTGCTTTTGTTGTGCTGAGTGTTGTGCTCCACTTCATTGTTTGCATCCAAAATTCTTTTGTCAGTAGCACTAGGGTCGGCATTGTTGCTGTCACGTTTAGATTTGACATTGTTGGCATTGTTGTCATGCTCCTCAACAGACTGCTGGACAGTGCTGTTCTTGGCATACTCGTTCTTCACATCCTTCAAATTGTTGTTGTTGTTGTTTTTTGCTAGTTCAGGAACCTGGAAGTCACTGTGCTGACTGTTGTTGTTGGAAGTACCATTGTCGGTTTTGTCCTCAATCATAATAATGTCATCTTGTTGCATGTTCTTCTTAGCAACGAGTTGATCCGTCTCATTCTTGATACTCATCCTATCCTCCTGATGATGATGATGATGCATGAGTGAACTGCTGCTGGTAACCTGCTTTTTCTTGCTTTCAGTAATCAGGAGGGGAGGAGACATTTGATTCAGGACTACTGTATTGCAAAAACACTTCCTCATGGAGGGGAAGGAAGAAATAACCCCATGCTTTTGCTTTTTCCTCAAATGCTGATCCTCCACAGCACACAAAACCCTCTCCACATGCAGATTGTTCCCAAATGCAGCACAGTGTACTCAAAAGAAAACACACATTCTACAATTTCTGTGGGTTTTGAAAACTACCCATGCAGTCAGATTGATTTATTTGCAAGCAGAAGTGAAAGGAGATAGATGGCATGCAGGGGGGAAGGAAAGAGGGAGACAGCATACATACCCAGACAGGAACTGGTTTGTCCTGAGGAGCATTCAAGAACAAGCTGGTGAAGTTGGTGGGGATGCATGGGCTGTTGCAGACAATGTAGGTTCGTACCAATGCAATGGGCAGTAGTGCAGCAAGCATCCAGAAACACAGCACATGTTTCTGTAGCTTCATGCTTGGAAGAAGAAGAAGAAGAAGAAGAAACTGCAGTTGGGAACTGGAGGATGGGCACTTCCTATTCAGGAAGAATGGGCAGTTGCATCAAACAGGGGGGGGGGAGGGGGGGCAGAGATCTGTTGCCTTCCACGATTCTCCTCCTCACAATTCTCCTTGACATGTTAAACCAGGAGACCTAGCTTCTGTGTGTGTGTGAGGAAAAAGAGCTGCTACATTCTGCTTAAGCAAGAGAAATGCAAAAACCCACAAAACGGAGTTTTAAAAAAATGCCCAGCTCTTCCTTTCACCTCCACAAAAGCAAATGTGCAAAACCAGAAGCTTTATTTGGATCCCTCAAACCCTAACGCGCCCACCTGGCATTGGATCGAAGACGACGCCGCTCTTCTCCCTCGCATTCCTGCAGAACTTTGCGCATTTCTGAGACGAACGAAAGAAATGGGTTTTGCCTTTTCTTTCCTACAAAGTTCACAAACAAATTCGTTCTACTGCACATTTACTGAAAGCCTCCCTCCCCCGCCCCCGGCACACAACCCTCCTCCTTCCAACACTACCCACAAAAAGCTCCCCCACTGCAGAATCCTCTCTCTCTCTCTCTCTCTCTGTGTCTCTGTGTGTCTCTCTGTGACTACTGCTGCGACTACCACCGGACTGGTTCTGATTGTTGTTGGGTCCCCAATGCAGATCGGGTCCTTCTGGGTTGCAAGCGGCAAGGACACAAATTCCACGTACATGCAGTTGTTGTTGCTGCTGCAAACTACTATTAACTCCAAAAGCTTGGTTATCTATTTCTTTCCACTGCAACATTGATCAGCGAAGGAGCTAGGCTACTTCATTTCTTCGTCTGCTACTAGCTGCTGCAAGCGACAAGACAGTCATGGAGTTTGTGTCTTCTTCTTCTCTCATCCCCACTGGTACACACGATGCAGTCAGCAATGGCCCCCGCCTGGCCGCTGGCGCCCCTCCCAAGTCCCCGCTACAAGCTGCCGCTCCTCACCGCGTCGTCCACTTGCCTCTGCACCACGCTGCTGTTGCTGTTGCTGCATCTCTCCTACCTACCAGGTGTTCCTACCTACCTTCTCTCGCCATCGACAAACCAAAAACAAACCCAGATATTTTTCTTTTCTCCACTAGGTACCAACCTGCCCAATTTCTCGGCTTTGTTTTTTTTTTTTTTTGGGCTTCAGAATTTTTTTTTTTTCCCTCTTTTTTTTTTTTTTTTTTTTTTTCTTTTTTTTTTTTTTTTTTTTTTTTTATTTTTTTTT
>Ga0209611_10008145_pt1 | contig 16528 bp, 11 predicted proteins | sample S1TSphgellanicum_3_FD_187693 | JGI IMG/M metagenome (GOLD analysis project Ga0209611, IMG submission 187693) | Host-associated microbial communities from peat moss isolated from Minnesota, USA - S1T2_Fc - Sphagnum magellanicum MG (SPAdes) (version 2) | ecosystem: Host-associated > Plants > Peat...
AATTTCTGACCGCACTCACGGCATGCCGCGGCGTCCTCGACGGGGTGGTCTACGGCGTCAGCGTCCCCGGCGCCGACGGCCGCGCCGGAACCGCCGCGCTGGTGGTGGATTCCGCCATCTTTGATCTTGCGGCTTTCCGCGCCGATGTGGCGCAGCGCCTGCCGGGCTATGCGCGGCCGGTATTCCTGCGATTGCTGACCGCGCTCGAGGCGACGGGCACCTTCAAGCCGCGCAAGCAGGACCTGGTACGAGCAGGCTTCGATCCCGCGCTCATCAAAGATCCGCTGTACTTCGACGATCCGCGGACAAAGGCTTACGTGCCACTCGATGCCGCGTTGTACGCGGCAATCTCGAACGGAGAAGTCCGCATCTAGTACTCGGCACAGCGATTACAACTGTGCTTCAAGCGACGTGCTGAGGAAACAGCGTAGGGCGGTCGTGCAAGCGACGTGCGGAGGAAACAGTGTCTAGCGGTCATGCGATATTGCCGGCGTCGATGGTGATGACGGTGCCGGTGATATTGCGGCCGCCTTCGCCCATCAAGAACTCGACGCTGCGCGCTACGTCGATGGGGTCGGCGAGCCGGCGCAGCGCGCTGCGCCTCGCGATTTGTTCGCGTTGCGCCGGCGTGAGTTCGGAAGTCATCTCCGTGTCGATGAAACCCGGGGCGATGGCATTCACCGTGATGCCGAGCTGACCCGCCTCGCGGGACAGTGAGCGGGTGAAACCCACCAAGGAGGCCTTGGTGGCGCTGTAGACGGAGAGCCCGCTATAGCCGGTGAGCGCCACCACGGAGGCGACATTGATGATGCGTCCGGCGCGCTCGGTCATCATCGATCGCATGACGTACTTGGTCAGCATGATGGGCGAAACGGTGTTGAGCGTGATGAGCCGCTCGATGTCCTGATCGCGCATATTGCCGAGCATGCCGCCGGTGCCGAGGCCCGCATTGTTGACGAGACCATACATCGGCCCGAAGTCGGCGCGCAGCGTGCGCACGAACGCGCCGAGCTGATCGAGGGCGGACAAATCGCAGGCGCGAAACTCGATCGCGCCGCCGCCGCTTTTCGCCGCGGCGCCCGCGGCTTCCACTTCGGGCGTCGACTTGCGGGCGATGGCGATGACGCGGTAGCCGGCCGCCGACAAGGTCGACGCCATCGCAAGGCCGAGTCCGCGGCTGCCGCCGGTGACGATGACGTTACGCATTGGGTCGCACCAGCTTGCCGGCCGCGGTGAACTCCAAGGCGGGCACGAAGCGCAGCAAGGCGGGTACCTTGTGCGCGGCGAGGGCGCGCCGGCAGGCGTTGAGCAGATCGTTCTTCACGATGTCGGGCGCTTGAGATTCGGCGGCAGCGGAGGGATCCGCGAGTACCACATCGGCAACCACCACCGCGCCGGTGATGGGACTGCGCCGTGAGCGCACCAAGGACATACGCACGCGCGGGTCGGCGTTCAGCACCGATTCGACCTCTTCGGGATACACCTTGAGGCCCCCAACGTTGATGACACCGCCCATGCGGCCGCGGAAATAATAGCGTCCGTCCACGAGTTCCACCATGTCGCCGGTATCGACGTAGCCGTCCTCGCTGGCGAGAACCTTGGCGGTGCCGCCCAAGTAGCGCGCCGCGTTGCGGCCGGAACGGATTCGCAGCGTCCCCTCCACGACTTTCATCTCGATGCCCCCGCGCTGACCGTCGATGAACTCCTGGGGAAATCCCGCCAGACCGTCGTCGACGTCGAATGCCACGCCGGCCTCGGTGGACGCAAAGGCGTGAGCGATCCGCGCCCGCGGATAGGCGGCGCGCAGATTGTCGAGGAGCGCTTGGTCGGCGACCTCGCCCGATAACCGCACGTACTGCGGTGACAAGATGGACGTTTCGCCGCTCATCAGTGCGCGCCGCCAATGCGACGGCGTCCCGGAAATATGCGTGACTCCGGCGGCAGCGGCGCGCGTCAGAAACTCGAGCGGCGGCTCGCCCGCGCTCGACAGGACGAGCGGCGAGCCCGACAGGACCGCGCGCAAGTAGATCTGCAGGCCGCCGTACCGTCGAATGTCGTAGAAGGTGCTCCAAACCGATTGTCCGCCGCCGGCCGTTTGCGTCGGCAGCGCGCCGCCCAGGCTATCGCGGGAATGCACCACGAGTTTCGGCGTGCCGGTCGTGCCGGACGTCAGCAAAATCCATTCCGTGGCTTCGGTCGCACGGCGTTGAACCGCCGCGGGCACCGGTTGCGACAATGCTACGTAGCGAGGCAGGGATGCCGGCGCAGCGGCGCTCGAGGCATCGATCACGATCGCATCGGCCTCCGCCGTCGCCGCGATGCCGGCCAGCTGTTCGGCGTCGAGGTCCGGAGTGCACAGAACCATGCGCCGCACGACGCCGTCGAGCTCCACGAGCGCGAGCGCCGTGGGCAGCTGCTCGCGCGTCGCGATCAAGACCGAGCGGCCGCGCAGCGACTCGAGTTGCGTGCCGAACGCCGATGCGGCGCAAAGCTCGGCGAGTGCGGCGGAGGAACCGCGCGCATGAAACTGGGCCGTGAGCGCCGCTCCCGGCGGGGCGATGGAATCCCAGAGACTGGTCACTGCATGCCACTCCGTCATGATCTTGGCGGCGAATTTTCACATACGATCGCCGTGTCGACAGCTAACATAATCGGAATTTTATGCGCAGTGCCGCGACGCGCGTCTCACTGGGCCGCGCCTGCGACCGCGCGGCCGCGGCGGCGTCACACGCGATCCGCCTCACCCGGAAGTAGGGCCAGGCGGGTGGGAATTCGCACCAGCAACAGTGTGCCGCCGGCCGCCGGGCTCTTGACGTCCAATTGTCCGCCGAGAGCGCGAACTCGATGCCGCATGGAGGCGAGTCCGTGCGAGCCGATGGCGGAGAGTTGGTCTGCGGAAATGCCGTTGCCGTCGTCCGAAATCTGCATGACGATCGAGTCGCCGTCAAATTCCAGCGTCATGTCCATGGACTTGGCGCCCGAATGTTTCAGGATATTGGTGAAGGCCTCCTGTGCGATTCTAAATAGCGCGATCGATGCCTCGGACGTGAATTTGGGTTCGACGTCCGGATAGGATTGCGTGCACTTGAGGCCGGCGCCCGCACAGGTCACTTTCAATTGCCAGCGTATCGCGGCGAACAAGCCCACATTGTCCAGCAGCGTGGGGCGCAATTCCTCGATGATCCGCCGCTTCAAGTCCACGCCGGCGGAGAGGTTCTGCTGCACCCGCTGCAGGCGCAGTTTCATGTCGGGATCGTTCTTCGCGAGGTGCTGTTCGGCCCACGAAATGTCCATCCGCGCCCCCACCAGCAGGCCGCCGAGCTCATCGTGCAACTCCCGCGCGAGGCTCGCCTTCTCGCGCTCCGCGACGCTTTGCAAGTGAGTGGACAGCTCGACCAGTTCGCGAGTGCGGTCCAAGACCTCCCGCTCGAGCCGCACCGTGTGATCGCGCAGCTCGGCGGTCAACTCAGTGCGCCGCTGCATGTCCAGGTACACCAGGCGCGCGGCGATCCCGACCAGGAGCATATTGAACACCGTGCCGGCGAATGTGATCCAGCGGCTCTGCGTCACCGCGGCCGCCCAATGCTCGCGCCCCACGTCGTGCTCGTGCGATTCCGCCGCGCGCAGCCGCGCGAAGACCTCGATCATGGCGTCGCCGGTTTCCGCGCCGGGCTGCGCTTTCAAGAGAGCGACCGCCGCGTCGGACCCGCGAGATTCCTGCAGGGCCACCAACATCGCGAGATCCGCGAGCCGCTTGCCGATCAATACCCGCAGCGTCCGCACCGTGGCGAGCGCAGAGTCCGATCCGGTGTAGGCTTGACGGAGCCGATCGAGTTCCGGCGCCGCCTCGGCCGCGGCGGCATCGTACGCGTCCGCGTATGCTGTATCGCCGGTCAACAAAAAACTGCGCTGCGCGGCAACCGAGCGGGTCATGGAATCCTGCAATTGATCGAGCGCATGCTCGCGCGCCGCGGTTGCCTGCAGCCGTTCGTTCGCCGCCTGCAGGCGCGCCTGACCGGCACCGGTCAATATGAACAATGCCGCCAGGAAGCCGACAATCAGCAAGGGCGGCACCGCTACATACCAACGGCCCAAGCCCTCGAGCGCCTCGCCGAGCTTGTTGACGCGACTCGAAGGTAGTTGCATGGATGAGCGGGTGCAACGCTCATGCCAATTCCCGCGCGCGCTTCGGCCGACTCGATGTCTCGGACCGATTGGGGAATATTATCCGCGGGATCAGTGGGTTATGGCTGGCGCGCGGGGCGTGGGCCGCCGCGGGTCACGCCAATGCCGGAGGAGTACGAATGTAATGATTACCGGCAGACGAGATTTTCCAATCAGTAGACCGCGAGATTCACCGTGTCGGCGAGATCTTCGATCGGGAAATCGACCGGGACGGCAATCACCGGGACACGCACGCGGCCTTCGAGCCATAGTTCCAGCGCCTCCAGCGGCATGGGTTTGGCGTAGAGATACCCTTGCGCGATATCGCAGCCGAGGTCGCGCAGGCGCCGTGCCGCCGCCTCGGTTTCGATGCCTTCGGCGACGACTTTGAGTCCCAAGCCATGTCCCATGTCGATGGCCGAGCGCACCACCGGCGCGAATTCCGGGTCCGATTCCAGGCCTTGGACAAAAGTGCGATCGATTTTCACCTCGTGCACCGGCATGCGCGCCAGGTGACTCAACGAGGAGTAACCGGTGCCGAAGTCGTCGATGGACAGGGTGACGCCGAGCGCCGCGATGGCGTCGAGAATACGCAGCGCCCGGGTGGGATCTTCGATGAAGCCGCTCTCGGTGATTTCCAAGGTCAGCAGCGGCGGCGGCAACTGATGGCGGGTGAGCAGGCCGGCCACTCGGGAGTCGAGCCGTGCGTCGCCCAGGTCATCGGCGCTGATGTTCACGGCCAGCGTCAGGGCCTTGCCTGCGCGATGCCAGCGCGCGCCCTGTTCGATTGCGCGGTCCAGTGTCCAGCGGGTGAGCTTGCGGATGAATCCGGTTTGTTCCGCGAAAGGAATGAATTCCGCCGGTCCCAGCAGACCGCGTGTCGGATGCTGCCAGCGCAGCAGCACCTCGGCGCCCACGATGCGATGGGTCTCGAGTTCAATTTTCGGCTGAAAGAACAGCCGTAATTCATCGTGCTCGACGGCGTGACGCAATTCGCCCAATAGTGAGAGTTGATCGGGGGCCGCCGGAGTCTGCGCCGCTTCGAACAGCGCCAGGGCGCGCTTTTCGCGCCGGGCGCGCTCCAAGGCGAGATCGGCGCAGCGCATCAGTCCATCCGCCGAGGCGGTGCCCGGCGAGGCCTGCGCGAGGCCCAGCGTGGGGGTGATATCGATGGGCTGAGTCTCCACGAACACCGGTTCGGAAAGCGCCACGAGGAGGGAGGTCCCCCAGGCTTGCACAGTGTCGGCGTCGCGCAATGTCGCAAAGGCGGCGAATTGATCGGCGGCGAGCCGCGCGACCGCCGACTGCACCGAGGGTACCGCTGCGAGCCGCTCGGCAATCTTCACCAGTACCGCATCGCCGACCGAATATCCCAAGTGTTCGTTGATCCGGCGAAAGCGATGCAAGTTGATGACGGCGACCGCCACCGGTGCCGCAGCGGAATCGCCCAGTGCCCGCCCCAGCGAGGCGACGAAGGCGGTGCGATTCATCAGTCCGGTGAGCGTGTCTTCATAGGCGAGCCGCCGGATCGCTTGATCGCGGGTTTGGACCGCTGATTGCATGAGCTCGAGACCTTCGGCCAGGACGCCGAGTTCGTCGCGGCGCTGCACGCCGAGAACGCCGTCATAGCTGCCGTCGCGCATCCGGCCGACCGCCCGGGTGAGGTCTTGAAGCGGCCGGGTTATGTTGCGCGCCAGCCAGAAGGCCGCGAACGCGAAGGCGACCAGGCTGATCGCCGCGATCAGAAACAGCGCTCGGGTCAAACTCTCGAACGGCGCGCGCGCCGCCGCGAGCGAGCGCGACAACACGGCCACGATCTCGGTATCGTTCGACTTGGACAGTTCGATCCGGCGGGTCACGACGTCGTCGCGGCGAATCGCATCGGCCGCCACCGTGCTCACCGTATCGGTCCAGCCACGCGCGGATTTCACCGATAGCGTGACGTTGAGGCCGGTGATCCCGGCGAGTTCGCGCACGGCCGCCGCGTCGAGTTCGAAGCCCATGGCGATCCAGGCTACCGGCAAGGGACTGCTGACCTGCACCGCCACGAGTTCATAGATGCGCCCGTTGTCCACGATGAAGCCGCTGGCGTTGTCGCCGTCGATGCTGTCCATTCGCACGGGCGGCAGGGGAAAATGCATGCCCGGCCGGAATTGCGAGCCGGAGGTGGCGAGCACCTCGCCGTCCAGCGAGGTGAGCACCACCATGGCGGCGCCGATGCGGGTGCCGCTGTTCTCGAGAACCGACACCAAGGTGTCCGTATCGTTGGTCGACACAGCGTCGCGGAATCCGTAGTCGGCGGCAACCGCATGGGCGGCATGCGTCAACTGGCGGCGATTGCTGTCGAGCAGCCGGGAGAATGCGAGCATGCCGGCGTCCAATCGAACGCCCGCATCGCGTTCGACGTTGCGGCGATTGGTCTCGGACACGGCGAGCAGCGCCGCCGCGAGCACCGCGGCGAGCAGCAGCAGAAATGTCACGGCGATCCGGGTGCGCAGTGCCATGGCGTGCTATTCGGGCCAGGCCGCGACCGCGGTGGGCGCGCCTTGCAGGTCGATGATGAGCGGAATCGTCATGGCTTCGCCCGAGACCGTGATTTCGCGCGGCGGTGCCGCGCCGATCTCATTGGGATGCCAGACACGCATTCGATAGCGGCCGGCGGGCATGGTGAGTTCCGCGGTCCCGGAAGGCGGCGTCTTCACGAAGTACGGGGAGTCGACCACGCCGACGAAGGCGACCATGTGGTCATGAATGTTGCAGCCAAGGACCACCAATCCCGGCTGATCGAAGTTGACCGGCGTCGGCGGGGAACCGGCATACAGTTTCAGGGTGAACTTGTTGGGTTTCGAGAACGAGTACACCTGATGTCGAATGTGATCGCTGTTGGGAAACGTGATCGCCGTGCCGGTGCGCACGACGGTGACGCGCGGCACGTATTGCTTGTTCACCTGATCGATGGTCGCCTTGCCGTGCGAGGGCGGGGGCGTCGCATCCAGTGGGTCGAAGACGATCACGACATCGGCTGCCTTGATGCCGGTGGTGGTCGTCACGTCGACCGTCACCGTGCCGGCAAAGGCACCAGGCGCAAGGGAAATGACGAGCAGCGCGCAGACGCGCCGGCGATAGCGCCGCATGCTCTCAGCGGACCGCGGGTTGGGCCGCGGATTCCGCCGGCTCCACCACGTCTCGTTTCATGGGCGCCAGCAAGCGCAGCAATTCGTTGGTGGCTCCCTGGCTCACATGCCGCTGTTTCAGCACGACGCGCAAATCCGCGACCATCCCGTAGAATTCAGCCTCCGAAATATGATGGCCGGCGTGCACTTCTTTCATGGAATCGCCCGAGTACTTGCAAGGGCCGCCCGCCAAATCGCAGATCTGTTCGGCGAGCAATCGCTTGATGCGATCCAAATTGGAGTCTTTGAAGCTCCTCCCAAGCCGCGGATCCGCCGCCACGCGATCGATGAGTTCGTCGGCGATGGCGGTGACTCCGGTTTCGCCGCCCAGACGGTCGTACAGGCTTGCCCCGGCGCCCGCCGCCGCGGCCGCCGGGATGCACGCTGCGTAGGCCGTCAGCAGCACGAATGCGGCGGTGGGCACCTTTGATGTCACAACTTTCATGCACTGTCCGTGTAAAGGATTGAGGGTAGACGGGCCCGTCAATCAAGGCTGTGCGCTCGAACACAATATTCCGCAGGCGTCACCCCTAGTCTTGCGTACGTGAAAGCACTACTACGCATCGTTTTCGCCGTGGCGACGGCGTTCGCCGTGCATGTCATGCCGGCGAGCGCCGGAGATCGCTTGGAGTGGACCGGGGCGGTAACCCAGGTCGAAGGCAGCGCCGGGGGCGGTCTGGTGCCCTGGGCATTGATCGGCGGACTCGGCACCAACGAGCAGATCGGCGGCAGCGGATTTGTGACCTACGTCTCGACGCAGGACTTTGCGCTGCGCTCGGGTGGAGTGAGTATCGCGGCGGACAATCGCGTGGAAGTCTCCGTGGCCCGGCAGCGATTCGATGCGGGGTCGGTGATCCCGGGACTGACTCTGGGACAGGACATCGTGGGTCTCAAGGTGCGGCTCGCGGGCGATGCAGTATTCGATCCGGACCGATGGCTGCCGCAGATCGCGGTGGGCGCGCAGTGGAAGCAAACGCTCGATTTCGATCAGGTTCCGCGCGCCGTGGGCGCGGCGCGCGGCGAGGATGTGGATCTGTATGTCTCGGCCACCAAGTTGTATTTTGCCGCGCTCGCCGGACGCAACGTGATCATCGATGCGACGCTGCGGAGAACCCGCGCCAATCAGTTCGGTTTGCTCGGATTCGGCGGCGACGGCAGCGGCTACTCGCTGACGCCGGAGACCTCCGCCGCGCTCTTCTTGACCGACGATGTGCTGCTCGGCGCGGAATATCGAGACAAGCCGAATAACCTCGCGGCGTTCCGCGAAAACAGCGCCGAAGATGCCTTCCTGGCTTGGGCGCCCGTGAAGAACGTGAGCTTCACCGCGGCGTGGACCGATCTTGGCCGCATCGCCGGCAAGCCGCCCCAGCGCGGGATCTATGTTTCGCTATGGCTGGGCTTCTAGCTTGCACCCTGGCTTGCAGATTGCGCTCCGTCATGTCACCGGCAGGTTTGGAGGCTATTAGGCCGACGCTAAGCCATTTATTATACGCGGCCTCATGCCCACTCTCCGTCTCGACAAAGTCTCGCTCGCCTTCGGCCTGAAGCCCTTGCTGGACAACGTGGATCTGCAGGTCCGCAAGGGCGAACGGGTCTGTTTGCTCGGGCGAAACGGCGAAGGCAAGTCCTCCTTGCTGCAGTTGATCACGCGGCACATCGCGCCCGACAGCGGCGAGGTGTGGGTGCGTCCCGGCGCGCGCGTGGCGGGCCTGGCCCAGGAGGTATCCGCCGGAAGCGAGACCTCGGTGTACGAGGTGATCAGGGCCGGGGTGCCACCGGGCACCGCCGACGATTGGCAGGCGGACCTCGCGGCGGATCAAGTCATTTCGCGCTTGGGGCTCGACCGGGACGCGGCGATGAGCGCGTTGTCGGGCGGCTGGCGCCGCCGCGTGATGCTGGGACGTGCCCTGGTGGCGGAGCCCGATCTGTTGTTGCTCGATGAGCCGACCAATCATCTGGACATCGAGGCGATCACATGGCTCGAAGACATGATGATGGAGTTCGACGGGGCGCTGTTGTTCATCAGTCACGACCGCGCCTTCGTGCGCCGTCTGGCGACGCGGATCGTGGAACTCGACCGCGGGCGGCTGCGCGTTTGGCCGGGCAATTATGACGACTACATCGTGCAGAAGCGGGCCGCGCTCGAAGTCGAGGCCAAGCATGCCGCACTGTTCGACAAGAAGCTCGCGCAGGAAGAGGTCTGGATCCGGCAGGGCGTGGAGGCGCGCCGCACGCGCAACGAAGGCCGGGTGCGCGCGCTCAAACAATTACGGATCGAGAGGAGTCAACGCCGCGAGCGCATCGGTCAGGTCGACATTCGCGTACAAGACGCGGCGCCGTCCGGCAAGCTGGTCTTCGAGGCGACGCATGTCACCCAGGCTTTCGGCGAGCGGCCGGTGATCGCGGATTTCTCCGCACGCGTCATGCGAGGGGATCGGATCGGCATCATCGGCCCGAATGGCTGCGGCAAGACCACGCTGATCAAGCTGCTGGTGGGTGAACTGCAACCGCAGGCGGGGCAGATCAAGCGGGGGACGAACCTGCTGCCGGCCTACTTCGACCAGCAACGCGAGCAGTTGGATCCGTCCGCCTCCATCATGGACAACGTCACGGGCGGCAGCGGCGACACGGTCACGATCGACGGTCAGCCGCGGCATGTGTCGGGATACTTGCGTGATTTCCTGTTTCCGCCGGAGCGGCTGAACGCGCCGGTCAGCATGCTGTCGGGTGGCGAGCGCAATCGATTGCTGCTGGCCCGTTTGTTCGCCCGCCCCAGCAACCTCCTGGTGATGGACGAGCCGACCAACGACCTCGATGCGGATACGCTGGAGTTGCTCGAAGAAATGGTCGCGAACTATGCGGGGACGCTGCTGTTGGTGAGCCATGACCGGGCGTTCCTCGACAATGTGGTCACCAGTACCCTGGTGTTCGAAGGGGCCGGCCAGGTGAACGAGTATGTCGGAGGCTACAGCGATTGGCTGAAGCAGCGCAGTGCCGGCAGGCAGGCGGCGTCGAGGCGAACGCCGGCAACTGCTCCGGCGTCGACGCTGTCGGTCGCGACCGTGGCGGGGTCGGCGGCGGGGGCACCGGCACCGGCACCGGCGGCGGCACCGGCACTGCGGCCGGATTCGTCGGCCGCGGATTCGGATGCCGCGCGCGCCGTCCCCAAGGCGCGCCGGCTGTCCTACAAGGAGCAGCGCGAACTCGACGCGATGCCCGAGAAGATCCAACGGCTCGAGGCCGAGCAATTAAAGTTGAATGAAGCGGTGGCCGACCCTAACTTGTTCAAGCGGGATCCCGCCGAAGGGACGGCGGCGTTGCAGCGTCTGCAATCGCTGGAGTCGGAATTGGAGGGCGCCTATTCGAGGTGGAACGCGCTCGAGTCACAGGCGTCGCGGTAGCGCAGCGGCGCGAATTCCGCGCGACGCAGTGAGGTTACCGCCGGGGTCGTCCGCGGCCGAGTAAGTCGCTGGGACTCGGCAGCGAGGCGCCGGCGGCATCGGGAATGACCAGCGAGGATGCCTGTTCGCGGCGCATTTCCTGCAGTTCACGCATGGTTTGTTGAACCGCCGCCTCCGCGGCGGCGCCGAATTTTTGGATCGCCACATCCAAGGAGGGGGCGTCGAGTTCGAAACTGATCGGGATCGCCCCCATCGGCGTCATGACCTGAGCCTGACCGACGTACAGGGTCGGTCGGGCGGCATCCTCGCCGCCATCCGCGCTCACCGGGGTCAGCCTGCGGATCGTGCCGACCTTGCGGTCGGTGAAGGTTTCTTCGCGATAGATTTGCGTCGAGTCCATGGTTGCCTGGCGACCGTCAGTGGCGGAACTCATGTGTGCGTAACCCCTGCTGCAGTATTCGGAAACTGAAGGCTCAACCCTAGCAGCCTGTCCGAATTTGGTCCATCGGCTGCGAAGATGGCCCTCGCGTCAGACAGGCTGCCGTCAGGTTCTGACGGTCGTCGGACACCCTGATACGATACCTCGAGTGGAACACACGGTCACAGCTCGCAGGGTCCCCGCGTGGACTACGCTCCTCGGAATCGCCCTCTTCGGGCTGGCGCTGTTTTGGCTGCATCATTTGCTCGGCCAGTACCGGTGGCGGGATGTCCTCGCCCACGTCCACGCCATCCCGTCGGAGAAATTGCTGCGTGCGGCCTTCTTCACGGTTTGCGGCTACGGGGTCTTGACCTTGTACGACGCCCTGGCGGTGCATTTTGCCGGGGCGCGGGTGCCCTATCCGCGCATCGCGCTGATTTCCTTCATGGGCTATGCCGTCGGCCATAACGTCGGATTGAATACGCTGTCCGGCGGTGCGGTCCGGTATCGAGCCTATTCGGCGCTGGGGCTCGGCGCTAAACAGATCGCGACCATCGTCGCCTTCGGGACCGCCACGTTTTTTCTCGGGGCGGGCGGTTTGCTCGGGCTGTCACTGCTGTCGCAGGCGGGGTTGTCGGGCACGGCGCTGCACGTTCATGCCTCGCTCGCCACCGCGGCCGGGCTGGTATTGCTCGCGGCGGTCAGCGCCTATTTGTACCTGGTGTGCACGCGGCATGAGCCGGTGCGCATCTGGCGGATCGAGATCCCGGTGCCGAGGGCACGAATTGCGTTGGCGCAGATCGCGGTGGCGTGCGCCGACCTGCTGCTCGCCGGCGCGGTGCTGTATGTGTTGCTGCCGCAGGGGGCGGCGATCAGCTTCGCGGCCTTCGCCGGCGTCTACCTGATCGCCATCGCCGCCGGCGCCGTCAGCAATGTTCCAGGCGGCATCGGCGTATTCGAAACTGTCCTGATATTGCTGTTGCCCGCGGTGCCGCACGACCGCCTGTTGGGCGCGCTGGTCATGTATCGGGTGATCTATTATTTCGTGCCCTTCGGCATCGCCCTGATTTTACTGGGTTCGCACGAGTTGTGGGTGCATCGCGGACCGGCGGTGCGCCTGGTGCGCGTCGCACGAACCTTGCTGAGTGCAGTGACGCCCCAGGCCATATCAATCGCGGTGTTCGTCGCCGGCGCCGTGCTGCTCTTTTCGGGGGCCACGCCGGGCCTAAGCAAACGCCTGGAATTGTTGCGCAATTTCGTGCCGTTGTCGGTGCTCGAGTTGTCGCATCTGGTCGGCAGCGCGGTGGGTGTGGGTCTGCTCATCATCGCGCATGCTTTGTATCGGCGGCTGCACACGGCCTGGGTGCTGACGATCTGGCTGTTGTGCGCGGGTATTCTGGTGTCGCTGCTCAAGGGGTTCGACTTCGAGGAAGCGGTGATCCTGTCGGCGGTGGTCGTCGCCCTGCTGTCGGCGCGCGCGCGTTTTCGGCGGCGCGCCTCGCTCATCGAGCAGCATTACTCGGGACCCTGGGTGATCGCGCTGCTGTTGGTGCTCGGCACCGCCACGTGGCTGGTGCTGTTCGCTTATCGGCATGTGCCGTACGGCAATCAGCTGTGGTGGGAATTCGCCTTCCAGGCATCGGCGCCGCGGAGCCTCCGCGCCTCATTGCTCGCCGTGATGATCGCCGCCGCGTACGGCTTATGGCGGCTGCTGCGGCCGGCGGTACCGCGCAGCTCCGCGCCCTCCGACATGGATCTCGAATGCGCCGCGGCGTTGATCGCCAAGGGCGAAGACACGGCGTCGAATCTCGCGCTGCTCGGCGACAAGAACATCATGTTCAATCAGAATCGCACGGCGTTCATCATGTATCAGGTTTCCGGCGGCAGCTGGGTGGCGATGGGCGATCCGGTCGGTCCGCCGGATCTGTGCGAGGCCTTGGCATGGGAGTTTCTCGAGAACTGCGACGCCATGGCGGTCTCGCCCGTGTTCTATCAGGTCAAGCCGCAAAATCTGCCGCTGTATATCGATCTCGGTTTGACCTTGAGCAAGCTCGGCGAAGAGGCGCGCGTCGCGCTCGACACGTTCACACTGGAGGGCGCCGCGCGCGCGGAGCTGCGAACGGCGCAGCGGCGGTCGCTGCGCGATGGGGCGCAATTCGAGGTCGTCGCGCGCGCGGATGTCGGCGCCATCCTGCCGCAGCTGCGTGCCGTGTCGGATGCGTGGCTGGCAGACAAGAAGACGGCGGAGAAGCGCTTCTCGCTCGGCTTTTTCGACGAACGCTACCTCAAGAATTTCGATTGCGCGGTGGTCCGGCGCGGCGGAGCGATCGTGGCGTTCGCCAATCTATGGCGGGCGGCCGCCATCGAGTTATCCGTCGATCTGATGCGCTACAGCGACGCGGCACCGAAAGGCGTCATCGATTTTCTACTGATCGAGTGCATGCTGTGGGGCAAGGCTCGGAATTACCGCTGGTTCAATTTGGGGATGGCGCCGCTGTCCGGGCTCGAGGAGCATGCTCTGGCGCCGACCTGGCACAAACTCGGCCGCATGGTGCAGCGCTACGGCGAGATGTTTTATCACTTCGAGGGACTGCGCAAGTACAAGGAGAAGTTCATGCCGATCTGGCGTCCGCGCTACCTCGCGGCGCCTGACGGCTTCGCCATGGCCGGCGCACTGCTCGATGTCACCGCGCTCATCTCGGGGGGCGTCGGGAAGGTGCTGCGAAAATGATGCTCGTCGTTTGCGGGGGTAACCGTTCCATGGTTCGCTCAAGCCAGCTGGGAGAGGTAGCCTGCGGGCAACGGGAAGAGCAGTTGCCCGCAGGCTACCTCTCCCGGCTGGCCGCTCACATTGGAGCGCTCGACATTTCGATTCCCTGCACCGGAGGCACTTGCCGCTGCCACTATTCCCTTGGCGCAGAGAGTTATCAATCGCTAACCGCCACAGGCGATGGCTCATATTCACGGGGTGCCGAGGTACTTTGTCAGCGCTTGAGTGTCGCGAGCGCGGCGAGGGCCTCTTCGCGCGCGATGTCGTGGGCAACGAGACGCTCGGGATAGTTGACGCCGAGTTCAACCCCCGCCGCGGCTAGAACGGGCTGCGGGGCCATCCACGGTTGGTGAATCCACTGCGGCTCCAAGCGTCCGAGTTCGGGGACCCAGTGCCGGACGTAGGTGCCGTCGGGATCGAACTTGGTTGCTTGGGTGACCGGATTGAAGATCCGGAAGTAGGGTGCGGCGTCGGCGCCGCAGCCCGCCACCCATTGCCAGCCCAAGGTGTTGCTGGCGAGGTCGGCATCGACCAGCGTGTCCCAGAACCAGCGCGCGCCGTGGGTCCACGGCAGCAGCAGATCCTTCACCAGGAACGAGGCGGCGATCATACGCACGCGGTTGTGCATCCAACCGGTGTGCCATAGCTCACGCATGCCGGCATCGACGATGGGGTAGCCGGTGGCGCCGCGTTGCCAGGCGCGCAAAGCGCTCGGATCGGATTTCCAGGGGAAGCGGGCGAACTCGGCGCGCAGCGGTGCCCCAGGGGTGTGCGGGAAATGGTAGAGCAGGTGATGGGCGAACTCGCGCCAACCGAGCTCGGTGAGGAATTGCGACTCGCGCCAGCCGGAGGTTCGGCCCCGCGAGAGCGCGAATCGCCGGGCGGCGTGCCAGATTTCGCGCGGTCCGATATCGCCGAAGTGCAGGTGCGGCGAGAGGCGCGAGGTGCCGGGAACATCCGGTCGATTGCGCGTCGTGTCGTAGTCCTGCCATGCGCCGCTCAAGAACTCGTCGAGCGCTCGGTGCGCGCCGACGCTGCCCGGCGTCCACGCCGCGGCGAACCCGGCGGCCCAATCCGGCCGCGGCAGCAAGGCCAGGTCGGCGAGGCTATGCGATTCCGGCCAGTGGCGCGGGGCGGGCAGGCTCGCCGGCGGCGCCGACGGTTCGGCCGGCTCGGCCTGTGCGAGACAATGGCGCCAATAGGGCGAGAACACTTGATAGGGTCCGCCGCTCTGGGTCTTCGCCTCCCAAGGTTCACGCAGCAAGGAGCTGTTGTAGCTCTGCACTTCGAGGCCGGCCGCGCGCAAGCTCGCCTTGATGCCTCGATCCCGCTCGATCGACGCGGGCTCGTAGCGGCGATTCCAGAGCACGCGCGTGGCCCCGCACTGCTGGGCGATCCGTTGCAGGGCCGCCTGGGAATCCGTTTCCATCCGCAGACAGAGCTTCGACCCCACGCGGCGCAAATCCTCATCGAGCCGCGCCAGGCTGTGATGCAGCCACCAGCGAGCGGCGCCGCCCGGCGCCCAGTCGCCTTCCTCCGCGGGCGCAAAGATGAACACCGGTACGACGGGCATGCCGGCCTCGAGGGCCGCGAGCAGCGCGGCGTTGTCCGCAAGGCGCAGATCCTGGCGAAACCAGACTATTGTCGTCATGAGCTACACACGGGCGGCATTCAGCTACAATTTGGCGGCGATTTTTGCTGAAAAATAAGGAATTACGCGGATCATGGCGGAATACTCTTCAAGCGTGGCCGGAATCTCGGCGGGCCAACCGGCGGGAAAACCGGCTGAAGGTCCGGGGGACGCCCTGCCGGTCCAAGCGGTCATCATCGGCGCGGGTCCCGTGGGTCTGTTTCAGATCTTCGAACTCGGTTTGCTCGGGATCAACGCGCACATCATCGATTCCCTGGCCCAGGCCGGCGGGCAATGCACCGAGCTGTATCCCGACAAGCCGATCTACGACATCCCGGCGCTGCCGATTTGCGGTGCGCAGGAATTGATCGACCGGCTCATCGAGCAGGCAAAGCCCTTCCATGCCACTTTCCATCTCGGGCAGGAAGTCACCGAGGTGAAGCCGTTGCCGGATGGGAGATTCCACGTCGCTACGTCGGCCGGCACCCGCCTGCTCGCGGGAGCGGTGGTGATCGCCGCCGGCGTCGGCTCGTTCCAGCCGCGGCGCCTGGCGCTTCCCGGCGTCGAGGAGTTCGAGGGCAAGAGCGTTCACTATCGGGTGAAATCGGCGGCGGACTTTCATGACCGCGACATATTGATTTGCGGCGGCGGCGACTCGGCGCTCGATTGGACGGTCGCGCTGTGCGAGAAGGCGCGCTCGCTCACCCTCATGCATCGCCGCGCGGAATTTCGCGCCGCGCCCGCCACCGTGGAGCGCATGCGCGACTTGGTCGCGGCGGGCAAGATGCGGTTTCTGGAGGCGAATCCCGTCGGCATCCGCCGCGACGCCGACCGGCTGGTGGGCGTCGATGTGCGCACGGCCGACGGCCGGGACCTCAACGTGGCCGCCGATCATGTGCTCGCCTTCTACGGACTGCACCCTAAACTGGGGCCGATCGCCGAGTGGGGCATGGAACTCGAGAAGCGGGCCTG
>Ga0209611_10008146_pt1 | contig 16528 bp, 16 predicted proteins | sample S1TSphgellanicum_3_FD_187693 | JGI IMG/M metagenome (GOLD analysis project Ga0209611, IMG submission 187693) | Host-associated microbial communities from peat moss isolated from Minnesota, USA - S1T2_Fc - Sphagnum magellanicum MG (SPAdes) (version 2) | ecosystem: Host-associated > Plants > Peat...
AGCCCTTCGCAGATTGTTTCCCTCCAAAGCTCATCAATGAGGCGCCGCAATCCCTCATCAAATTCGCCGTCAAAGAGCCATGCATTCCATGCAAAGGAAATACCATCAACACAAAATCAGAGATCCGTCGTCACTCTCCATTAGAGGCGGCCAAACCGTCCCCTCGTTCACACGTCAAGTCCAGTCTAGAGAGTTTTCTGGAACGATCACCCATTGTCCGGCTACAATGTCACTTCACAAGTTGTAAAAGGTACTCCAACCTACAAACCCAAAGCATAATCACTTGCATTAAAGAATGTGTTAATTACAACAACTACATACTTGACGCGCTCCTAAGCCTTGGTTAGGCCCAAGTTGGGACTAACTTGTTCAAGTTGCGGAATTGGGAAGGACTCGAGGCATGCTCCCAGCTTCTAGCACAAAAAGGGTGAGTGAGAAGGGCGTGCTGAAAGTTTCGGGATTAGACTAAGAAGAGGGACAAGCTACTTAGTTATTCGGTCTTGCATCCAAATCTAACCAACAAGTTGGTTAGAACTCATTCTACACCCTTTTGGTGTTGGGACAAGCCATAGGCAACCTTGAACTCACTTGACTCACCACGGCCCGGACTTGGGGGAAGCCACCACCTTCTCCCATATAGTATTCTCTGCAGCTCTCTGCCGCACTTGCATCCAAATGGCTCTTTTTCCCGGGACTCCCAAAGTGGAATCCCAAAACTATCCCAGTTTGGACTCCCGGGACTTTGGGCGTTCATAACTTCTCGCCCCGAGCTTGGATTGAGACGAGGTCTAAACCAAAGTTGTAGCTCTCCTTGAGAGCTTTCCAACAGTGTGTGGCACTTCACTTGCACGCACCGGAATTGGGTCGATTCTCGACTTTTAGTGGTCGGGAGCCAAATTGTCAGTTTGACTCCTGGCCCTTCTTTTGACCATAACTTGTGTTGTAAATGTCCAAATGGCTCATGCGAGGCCGTTTTGGACATCTACACTTGAAGACCTTTCCAACGGTATAAAAAACACATCAATGCGAGGTGTTTTGACACCTAAAATTGCGCTCTGAGTTTTTGGGAGTCCCGAAGGACTCCCCAGTCCCATTTTCGGGAGTGTGAGTGGCGACCTCACACTTCCCTCAAAGTGGGGTTGTGACAATACTTATAAACATCTTGAATAAAATGTCATAAAACACAAGTTGCCAAAGTGTAAAAGGTTAATAAAAATAAATTTTGCTTCCTACCACATAAAGTAGCCAATGGATGAATATGAATGATCTAGTGGTTATAAAAATATTATGGTGGTTAAGAAGTTTGTAACAACAACAAAACACCTACATATGCCTAAAGCTAAAGCTTAAAAAAAACTTATAATGTGCGGAAAGTAAAAACAAATGTCAAGCAATTACAAATCCAAGGAAAACATGTGCTAATAAAAGTGGATAGAACATTCAACAAATTTGACTATTGTTAAGATTTAGGTTAAAGCATTCGAAAACAAGAAAAATAACTACAAGTGTGATTTAAAAATAATTACGCTATTGTGCACATAAAAAAAACTATGTTTGTTGCTACTTGTGTGATAAAAAAACAATGTCTGCTAAATGTAATTCAAAAGCAACCATTACTGTGTGTAATTCAAAATTAAGGTTCAAAATAAACCTTTGCTAGTTGTAATTTGAATGGATTTTCTTTATTTTTCAATGTTCATTTCAAAATCTTACCAAGGGTTAAGTTTGTTGAATAGATTTGAACTCTTGAAATTACTTTGCTTTGCTACAAATATCCCCTAGGAGATCACATAAAACACAAATGTGATGGAATAGAAGGTGTGTTATGAATTTCATATTAATTTTTTTGCACTCTAAATTTATAAAACAAACTACACAATCCATAATTTGGAAGTAAACACAAATCTATAACTTGAAATATGTGTGAGAACCTACGACTTGCAACATGCAATGTAGTTCAATAGAAGAATTAGAAAGTTCTGTGACCGGAAAGGGAGTGACCGAACAGTTGTGTCTTTGATTATCTCTATAGTGTGAATGCCGAATTCATTTTAAGGGTTTAAGGGATTAAGCCTGCCATCAACTTTCTGAATGAAGGCGGCATGGTTTATCAATTTTGGGACAGGAGGTTAGTGACGACTACATTGATGAGCAAAAGTGGAGGGAATGAAGCGGCAGAGTGAAAAGAAGAGAAAAGGTAAGGAAACAGAGAAAAAGGAGGAGAGGAGTTTTTGGTGCACAGAAAAACATAAGAGTTTGGAGGATAGCTAGTTGTTGATCTCTTCCCTGCGTTAGTAACTAGAAGACGGCCAGCTCCATGATCGGATTCGAGTAGGACTAATCAAGGCTCGGTGTTAAAGAAAGAGGAAGCTTGAAGGTGGTCTGAGCTGTAGAGATGCACGAAGAAGTTATACCTGTAGAAGTTCTGGTAGTGGGTTTGGGAGCAGTTGATGTGTGCCCCTCTTTGGGAATTAGCAGAGCTGGAAGTATAGAAGCTATGGACTTCAATTAGGACTATTGTAATACTGTCTACTCAATAGAAGAGAAGTTACTCACATTCTGGCAGAGTGAACTCATCAGAGGAGTGGAGGTGTTGTATTGACCCTTCCTTTTTGGTATCAGAGCACGTTTACGATCTAGTGACTTTAACAAGACACGTGTGCAGTAGAAAGTATTGCAATTCTAGTTTGCAGCTAAACATTTGCAAGATGACCAGTCCCCAGGGAATGGATGGACTGTTCTGGGGGCGAGACCATGAGGACATCAATGACTGGGCAGAGAGACTCACCATGGCAGCTAAAGTGCGAGATCTGAATGCAAACAAGCTTTTCAAGATTACCAAGCTGAATCTGAGAGGTCGAGCCAAGGAGTGGTTCAAGAGACTACAGCCAGCACCAGCCGATTGGCCGGAATTGAGGATGCTGATAGTGCAGAAGTACGGGAATGTGGACACTGATGACATCTGAATGAGGCTCGATGCCATCAAGCAAGAACCCAAGGAAAGGGTTCAAAAATATTTTGAGCGGCTAGATAAACTGTTCCAGAAGGGAAGAATACCAGACACCGAACAGAGGAGGTGGTTTTTGGGTAGGTTGAGGCCTGAGATTCGGAAACTATGTATAGTTAGGACGTTCGCTGACATTGAAGAGCTGGTGGGTGCTGCCACAGAGCTCGAGAGGGTACTGGGTGAACTCGGCGAGACTCCATACAAACCTCTAAAGGAGGAACATGAGGAAGGAGTTGTGGAGACAATGATGGAGAAGCAGGTTAATGCTTTGAATAACACATTCATTAATTTCTTGAAGAGGAATGTGCCGAGACCTGTCACATCATCTTCTTCCAGTATGTCTTCAGGATGACAGATCTGTAAGGGAGGAGATCACATAGCCACAACATGTCCAAGGCTTAATGAACCCCGGCCAAAATGTGCCAAATGTGGGATGCCTCATAGGACAGAGAATTATGAGGTGAAGTGCTCCTTCTGTGCAAGGTTAGGACACTCGAAGGACAGATGCTGGAGGAAACCAAAGGATGGGAAGGTGCATCCTGGATTAGCAAATTTTCTGGAAGTGTTGCTAAATGATGAGGAAGCAACCCTGCATTAACTCAACAAGCTATGTGGGAGCGAGAACCTATTCTCTTACACTTGGGTACCAAGAAGAAGAATGCCAGTCGAAGTTACGACAAGAAGCGCTGTACCATCTCCTGAAGTTGCAAAAGAGGTCACCATCCATCAAGGACTATGTGTTGATGAAAAGGTGAGTTCAACCATAGTGCAAGATCTTCCTGCATATGAAGCTTCAATAAACACTGATAAGAAGATTGAAAATATGGAGGCTGTTGTTGATCATGGTGTTGCACCCTCACCAATGAAGCATCAAGAGAAAAGAACAACAAGAATGGCAGTATCTAATGCCATTCTTGTGGGGCAAGCAGGGAAAAGTGCTCAAAACACAGATGGTGTGCTTGGGAGTGCAGTTGAGGGCATGAATGAACAACTGAAAGAGAAACTAGATAATGTTGAGGGTCTTGAGGTGAAGTGTTTAACAGAAGTAAATCCAGGCATCTTGGAGGAGGAGAAGAGCCCCAAGTTGGGTCTATTTCTGAATACACTTACCAGTTATAAGGGTCCTTTATCTTTCACAGATGATGTCTTTGATATATCTGATGTGGGTGAAGAACTAGTTGCATATAACATGGTGTCAAAAGGAAATTTGGATATGTCAGAAGATGATAGAGTTATTATGCATATGCTGCCTGAGATCAGCACTGAACCTGCTGTAATGGGTGTTTCCTCATATTCTGGCAACATCATAAGGGGAGAACATCAGGTAAATCATGGTTACCTTGGGCTTGGCAGCTGTGGAAGAATTGAAGTAGTGCAAAGACCAAGAAAAAACATTCTCCATAAGCAGGAAGAGGACAAAGCTGACAAAATTGCTACTGATATACTTCCTAGTCTGGAAACTACAACTGCTCCAACACTTCTGGATAAAACTGTGTTTCCTAGTGAAGAGACAAAGGTTGAAGCTGTTGAAGAGGAGGTCAATCCTCTTGCAAGGGAGGTTTACATAGAGGCCTACCCAGTGGACATACTTGGCGATGAGGAGAATTTGAATTGTCTTGATGAACTTCCTACAATTGAAACAAGTGTTATGTTAGTGAAGACAGCAGATATCCCTAAGGGGTTCATCCCAGCAGTTGATCTAGAGGTACTAGACGATGACAGATCTGAAATTGAGGTTAATGACCGACTACTAAGGTCTCCTGCTGAACAAACTTATTTTTCTATAGTGGAATCTAATGATTCAACTGTGTCCATGGAAAATCTAAACAACCCACATGAATCCCCCGTAATCACTTTCGAGAAGGAAGAAGATGAGGGTTCTACACAGGAAGCTATAGATGGGTCTGCTTGGCATGTTCCAGTTACATAGGAAAATTCTGAGGCACCCGCAAAGCTGGTTGCGCATGATTGTGTAGTGAGAGATGTAAACCCAGGAAATGAGGTAGAAGAGTCAGAGCGTGACCAAGATTTAGTATCTCAAGGTGGAAGTTATATTTCTACAGAATTGTTTGAGACACCAGGCAAATCAGGAGGGTTTGAAGGAGCTCATGATATGGATGAGCAAGGGACCTGAGTAGCCACTAATTTAGCTATGTAGCTAAACTCCCAGTTGCAGACAAAATGTGTGCTATCTAAAGAAGACACTGTTCCCAGTCGGCCAGAGGAGACATTGTCACATGAAAATGCAGGGGGAATGGCGGATACAGTTTCTTGGCATACTCTACTGGGTGCCTCACCTATTTATGCAATTGGAAGTAATGAGGATGAAATTAAAAGTGCTGAAACATATCCAAGTTTGGATGGGAATAACAGTAGTGTCAATCTATGTTCTGCCCTAGAAACTGTTGCAGAGAGTGTTGATTTAAGCAAATCAAACGATCCAAGCCAGGACAACATCAGCCATGATGGTGTACCGGTTCAGAAATCTAATCCAGTTGCAGAACTCAGTGTGTTAAATGATAGAGAACCATGCAACCAGGACAACCATGATGATGCCAACAAATCTGAAACAGCTGATACAAGTAATGATGCACTTCCTTTGTTAGATTTCAGGAAACCAGGAAAGAAGAGGGCTTTGGCTGCAAATTGGGAAGGTCCATAGTAATTCATTGGACATGTAGATGGAAGGGGGAACTTTGATTTTGAAGAGGGCAGTCGAATGTGCATCATCCAGGATGCTGATGGACACCAGTGGGAAAGGTCTCGTAGGGATCTTCAGATCTATCACGTTCAACCAGATTAAGTGAAGCTGAAAGACTCAACTTTTTCAGGAAGGGAGGGGTGACATATGTGACCAGAAAGGGAGTGACCGAACAGTTGTGTCTTTGATTATCTCTGTAGTGTGAATGTCGAATTCATTTTAAGGGTTTAAAGGATTAAGCCTGTCATCAACTTTCTGAATGAAGGCGGCATGGTTTATCAATTTTGGGACAGGAGGTTAGTGACGGCTGCATTGATGAGCGGAAGTGGAGGGAATGAGGCGGTAGAGTGAAGAGAAGAGAAAAGGTAAGGAGACAGAGAAAAAGGAGGAGAGGAGTTTTTGGTGCACAGAAAAACATAGGAGTTTGGAGGATAGCTAGTTGTTGATCTCTTCCGCTGCGTTAGTAACTAGAAGACGGCCAGCTCCATGATCAGATTTGAGTAGGACTAATCAAGGTTCGGTGTTAAAGAAGGAGGAAGCTTGAAGGTGGTCTGAGCTGTAGAGATGCACGAAGAAGTTATACCTGTAGAAGTTCTAGTAATGGGTTTGGGAGCAGTTGATGTGTGCCCCTCTTTGGGAATTAGCAAAGCTGGAAGTATAGAAGCCGTGGACTTCAATTAGGACTATTGTAATATTGTCTACTCAATAGAAGAGAAGTTACTCACATTCTGGCAGAGTGAACTCATCAGAGGAGTGGAGGTGTTGTATTGACCCTTCCTTTTTTGGTGACAGTTCAACCTTGAAACATTGAATGCAAGATCTAAGGTTTTGAAATATCAAAATTCCCACCTACCTTCTTTTCAATAATAAAAACTCTAGAAAAAGATGGATTGCACTTCATTAAACATTGAAAGACACACATGTGAGTTGAACTTATCATTCTACTCACCTATAAGGGTCAAAGCAAGATAAAGTAAATAGAAAAAGTAAATGTCCCCACTTCAACCATGTGCCGTGCATATAACTACCTTAAAGTAGCATCAAATTAGATGAAAGTATGTGTCAAGTAACATTAGTTTACTCTATTAAGTTTTATAAAAATCTAATTTAAGAAAAATTAAAAGCAAATGAATATTAAAAGTAGATAAAAAAACATTTGAAATTGATTGAAAAATATGTGTTCAAACCTACTTTTGGTTTCTTTAATTAATGAAATTGATATGTAATAAGTTAGGAAATGAATATCAACACATGTTTTAGCAAATCATCAAAAAAAAATCTATTTCCTTTTTGTAAAAACCTACTTCACATCTACTTGAAACCAATAGCCCCTAGTAAAAAGTAGACGTCAAAAGTTGTCTTTTGAAAAACCTACTTAAAACCTATCTTTTCACTTTGAAATATGAAAATCAATGCACATTAGTGTAAACAAATATTATATTTAATCATTGAAATGAAAACATTCAATGTTCCATAATTCTATAATGGGTTTTGTTGCTATTTTATATCTACTTGTTCCAATTTTGACAAGGTAATCAAGTTGTTCACTTTATTTTACTTACATCCATAAGCTAAACTCATGACCAAACCCTTCTTCCCAAAAAGTCACTAGACTTGTCTGATTATTTGCCATGATACCTAAAGCTAGCAAACGTAAATCAATTTGTTTAACAATGTTCAAAATGTTGCAATTTGTTTCAAATGCACCAAGCCAATGGTGTCACAAGGAATTAACTACATGTGTAACCTGATGGTGTTACATAAAATGTTGAAGCCAAGTTTGCTTCGATGGAAAAAGGGCAAGTTGATCCTTCTTGTGATGTTTGGTGGTTCAAATCAATAAAGACATAATTAAAAAAATTTATGATCGATTCAATTTCAAATGGATCACCTTCAATCCAACAGCATAATTTTTTAAAAATCTACATACACAACCTACTAAGAATATGTAATGTACATTTTGGAATCACATGGTCCCTAAATGAACCTTCATTTCAAGCTTCAAAAAATATTATCAAACTAAAGTGAAATGGCAAAATATAACCATTTTCGATGGTAAAATTTCTTCTTATTTTATACAATATTGGTTTTTTTAATACATAATTTTTTTCTTTTATTAATGGAAATTTTTTTAATGATTTTTAATTGGATTTTGGACCAAAATTTTGAAACTTCTAAATGGCCTTTAGTTTATGTGGTTAATATTAATTAAAATACTTTGGCAATATTGCCACCTTCGCTCCTACCTAGCCCATGTTTTAACTTAAGTAACATTTGAAGTTAACCTAGTTAGTTTAGGTTTTGACATCAAATCATATATGCCATTGGCATATTGAATTGAACCAAACTATATATTTATCACCCCTAAGATCCAATAAAAAGTTTACAAGTGGATTTTACATTCAATTCACTCTTGGTCATGAATGATTCATAGTTGAACAAGTGTGAAATTTTTTTGACAAATATCATTTTTAAAAGAAGACATCATTTATAACATTTAGTCAAGTAAAACAACTAGGATGACATGACATTCACATCACTTTACAAATTACATGTCACACCATGGAAACTCATGACATGGAATTTTAATATTATCACAAAATTTTAAAAACTAGTGATGATATAATTGGCCTTTGCAACTAGATGCCACATCATTGTCGCTTGTAGCTAGGTGAGTGAAATGACATACTTTTAACAATTCATAAGTTGTTAATTGCATATGTCCTTTGCAACCACTACTTAGTTGCAAATAGAAGTCACAAAACCCAAGATGTGTTATACTGTGAAGTATCTCCTTTACCTATGGAGAGGGGTGACAATAGTGTATATTATCTCTCCTAGGCATTTTTAGTTGATTTAAAAGGTTGATGGGGGGGTTTACTACCATAGTAAGGAGTAGGACAACATGAGGGAGGAGGTACAAAAAGGATTATCCCACCCCCTTTCACCAATATGTTCACATTGTCTTGTTTGAAGATAATGAACCACGTATTGAATTAGAATAGTTAGAGAAACCTCCTTCTAGCTCAAAGCGCACTAAAATGCAAGAAAATATTGTGGTAAAAGATATTTTTAGTTTGAAGGTATTCCTAAGGCAAACTAAAAAAAAGGCAAAGGTCCTAGGGATGATGGTAGGCCAATTATAGGCTTTGAAGTAAGGGAAAGCAATGGTGGTCAAAAGGTAACAAGCTAAAGTATTGTCCCAATATCACTTGGAGAAGGTTTCCACCTTGGAAAAACACCTTAAAAAATAATGGGAGAAAAATGAAAAAATTAACCATTCATTGGGGGAAATAGGAAATGCATGGTCATTGCTAAAACATAGATATTATGAAGTACATTTATCAAAGGCTAAGGTGAAGGACCTATAGGGAGATAATAGTCACTAGTAAGAGGTCATTGATGTTCAAATTGATGAAATACTTCGTATGGGGTATAGGATTACTACCCTTGAAAAACATGAACAACAAGAGAAGGCAAATCAAGAAACCTTCATTGAACAATTATATGAATTCAAGCTTCAATGAAGAGGTGATGATATTTAGATGTCAAGAGGGCATGGTAATACATGAAGAGAAGGAACAAGATACCAAGGCAATGATATTGTTTTATGAATTGGAGTAGTTTAGGTGGACAATAGGCCAACTCAAGGTTAAGGCATTTAACATAGTGGTGGTTGGGTTGAAAGCTTAAGTGACAAAGTGGAAACAAATGGCGATGAAAGTAGCTATGGTTGATTCCAAATTTGCCCATTACTCTACCCTCTTCAAGGAGCATGCCATACTAAAATTCGAATCTATGGTGTGGAAACAAAAGACAAGTAAAAAGAAGGCCATATGTAATGAACTTAAGGGTGAGTTGGACAATTTGTTAGATCTTACACCCATCCCTACTCTCACTAATGAGGTCACTTACCATCATTATTTGGTAACATACTAGTTGGCATTTCTTCATTTCAAGTTGGATGACATGCTTCCCAACACCTATAATAATTTGGGAGATAACAATGTTGAATAGATTGTATTAGAAAAAGAAAAATTTCAAACATCCACTACAATTTTGGGCTTAAGGGTTGAGTTGATTAATACCCTAGAAGGACAACTTACCATCCCCCATCCATGATAGTAAAAGGTAGTATTTTTTTAGGTTCTAAGAAAACCTAGATGGAATTACCAAGAGGTAATCCAAAGTCAAAGGGGGATAATGTTAATGGGTAAATTTCCTAGTTTATCTAACTTAGAAACATTAATATAATTCATGGTTTTTTCAAGGGTTTTCTAGTCAAAAAATACCCAAAAGTGACAAGGGTCAAAAAGACCATCCTATCAATTTGACAAGTCGATTTGGACTTGTCTAGCACTACTGGGTGGTCTTTTTTATTAAACCTAAGGTGGCATCTTTGACTAGTCAAATTTGACACAATTTCAACTTGATTGTTATTCAAAATGACATGTTTAGGTCTCATCTTCAACTACCACGTGGCATAATTTGATTGGCACCTAATTAGTCAACTCATCCCAATTGTTGAATTGACTATTAATCAATGTGATAGTCAAAATGTAATGACACATGGCACCATGTCATGGAAAGTTGTGATCCACATGTCACCCCCTATCAATGCCATGTGTCATCACATGATTGTGCTTTTGTGTGGTCAAATTGAAAATGTGCCAATTTGACCATTAATCAATGTGATAGGCAAAATGTAATGACACATGGCACCATGTCGTGAAAAGTTGTGATCCACATGTCACCCCTTATCAATGCCATGTGTTGTCACATGATTGTGCCTTTGCGTGGTCAAATTGACTATGCGGTGTCGGCATATGATATTGCCATGTGGCCTCAACTAAATGGATTATTATTTCCACGGGTCATAATCATGACCTTCCATGTGTCATCATGTAATTAGTGTCATGTGCCACATGGGTGTAGTCACAATCAAACGAGCCAAAAAGCACGTCAAACGACCACCAAAACTCTATCAAAATTATAATTTTCTTAGATATATTTTTGTGATGCCATTTTTGACGCACTCCCAACTCCTTAAAGGGCTCAAATGTGAGCCCAAGTAGAAAGCAGCGGAAAAGGAGGAGTCGGAGCACGCTCCCTAGCTCACAACCCTTTGAGGGGTAGAGGGGCGGGTTGGAGCTCCGGAATGGGACTAGGAAGAGTTGACAAGCTTTAGTCACTCACATGGGCCTGCACACAACCCACACAAAGTGGTTAGTGCAAAGTTGGAGCACCCTTGGTGCTAGGACGAGCCACGGACAACACGGACACACAAGACTCACCACGGCCCAGACTTGGGGGAAGCCACCACCTTCCCCCTTATAGTATACTCTGTGACTCTTCACGAAGCCCACATCCAAATGGTTATTTTTCCCGGGACTCTCGAGTGAGAGTCCCAAAATCGCGCCAAATGGAACTCCCGGGACTTTGGAGCCCCATAACTTTGTGAGCAGACCTTGGATTGCAATGTGGTCTGAAGCAAAGTTGTAGCTCTCGTCGAGAGCTTTCCAACGCCCTATTGCACTCCCGAATCGGACATCGGGAAGAGGTCGATTCCCGACTTTTTGCCTTGACTCCCGGGCCTCTTCTTGGCTTAACTCCCGGGCTTCCTCTTGGCTTTAACTCCCGGGCTTCCTCTTGGCCCGCACCCTTGCAATTCCCTTTTGCCTTGGTCGCGAGCCCAAAGCTAAGGTTGCGACAATTTTAATGTCATGTTAATCATGGAATGTAGTGCTAAATGACTAATATGAATGTTGAAAAATTCAAAGCAAAAATTCGAAAATATATATTTTAGGTTTTGGTTTTAGTAAAGGACCTTTGAACTTGAACAACAATTGCAAATTACTAAATTAAAGATTTTTTCTATAAAATAATTTTGATGAGAAAAAAATTGAGTTGATGTTAATTGATTATCCACACTCAAAAAACACTCACAATTTGAAAGTTGTGAAACTTTTAAAAAATTTAAATTAAAAATCTATTGAACATAATTTTAAAATTTCAAGAATCATTTACCACATGTAAATGGGGTGTAATGTACATGACATCTCAAATAAAATTATATTTTATGAAACAATAAAATACAAAATTGAATAATTAACATATTTTCATACAATTTGAAATTAAAATAATTTTTCAAAATGAAACATAGAATGTGGTACAATATATACACCTTTTAAAAATTATTATTTATTTATGAAAAATTAATTAAAAAATGTGATGTATTGAAAAAATTATATGTATTTTTAGTAACATATTGCAAAAGATTTCATCCCAAAAATCCTTTATATGAGAAAATGAAAATGACCACAAAAAGGACTGTAGTCTTTGAATCATTCGTCACCGTTGGTTCATTTGATTATGATCACACCCACATGTCATTATTAACTTGTCCCCCATTGCCATACCAAGTGGCAAATCTGACCATGAACAGTCAAATGTATCTTGTCATATTTGACCTAATTGACCTAGTGAAGTCATAACCAAACATGGTTTATTTGACCAAGTTATGTTAAAAAAGACATAAAAAAGTGGGTAGATCATTTGACAAGATGAGGTTAAAGTGGGCGTTGACCTAAATGACTAGACTTGGACTAATCAAATTGACCTTTCTTAGTGTGGGGACCTTGTGTTTTCAAACTGATTCTAATGTGAAATTCTTAGAAATGATATTGTCATATGTACCAATCCTAGTCCAAATTAACATAGTTAGTTTGTTGGTTTTGTTAATTAACTATGGTCTTATGACAACATGCAAAGCAGGGTCTCGTAAATCATGCATTTAACTACATTTGGTACGAAAATACCTCTAGATTTACATGCAAAAGTCACAATCATGATGGTTCATTCCTGCTAAATGGAACTAATGAGAAATGCCACAACAAAATGCATACAAATTCAAACCAAGTTTTAGACTACAACATGTTCCACCTCTTGTTAGGTTCCCAACAAAATTGACCTATTTGGGCTATGAGCTAACACCTCACGACTATTTACATACAACTATGTCCTTATCATGCCACAAAACAATGGCATTTTCCATGCCTTTCATTTTGGCTTGGGTTGAAGTTGGAAATGGCAACTTAGTTGAGCCCTTCTTAACAATTGAAACAACCACTATACAAGTCCCAAATGCAATCGGGGCATGATGAATGTCGTGCCTACCACACCACATACAAGACCCAAAGCACATGGGACTTGACTTGTTGGGTCAAGGAATTCAACATGCATCTTTGGTTTTAGGTGGGTTGGTTGCAAACAAGTCAAACACAATACTTTTCAAATTTTTGTAGGTGTGAAGCATGAAATTTAACAAACACTTAATCTCCTTATTTCAATATGAAGCTCAAAGTTCATATTACATGTGGCTTTAAATAGCATAATTTGCAACCAAGGGATATAAGGGAAGCATCTTCAACAACTTGGTTACTAACTTGTACCATCCCAATTACCCAACCACTATGCCAATTAGAAGTAACATGGGAAACTCAAAAACTTATCAAGTAACATCTTCTTTGCTCCAATTTATATGTAGTTTATCCTTTGCACAGACACAAAATAAAATTGAAAGTAGTTAGCTATGGCATTTAATCTGTAATAGAATCTATATATAACAACACTTAAGGTATAATCTATTTCAATACTTGGAGCATAAAATGCAAAATACATGTGCATCTATAGACCTCAATTTGTGAGGAGGTGATCTAGTCAAGGCAACCTTGGAACTTTTGCTACTTTATTCCAATTTTTATTCACATGTGGCACAATAATTAATAAACAATGGAGATTTCACAAAAATAAACAAATTATGTAAGAACAAATGGAAAGTAGGTTAATAGTACATGGTTGCAATCATATTGACCAATTGATACATATTCAAGAAATCAAAGCTAGAAATGACCCATAAAAAACTAATTGTACTTCTATGGTAATCTTCTTAGTTGGAGACTTGTGTTTTTGCTATTTCTTTGTGTTTTCTACAACCTCTAGGTCACCTAATGTTGACTTCTCCAAGCGCATGACTACATTGGTCTACTTCTCGGCCTTCCCAGTGCATTGCATGACATTGAAAGAAATATATAACATGATTGGACTATATTTACTTTTATCCATCAAGGTGAGATCTTATTCAAATGACCAAATCAATGTTAATGGCTTACTTGTTTAGGGTTGCCATCAACCAGGGTGCCATGTTGGGCATTTGTAACTTTAGAAATGGATTTAAATGGGCGTTCAACGTGCCCTTCATAAATGGATTTAGATGGGCACTCAGCATGCCCTTTAGAAATGGGTTTAGATGGGCATTCAACATGCCCTTCAGAAATGGATTTAGATAGGCACTCAACATGCCTTTTAGAAATGGATTTAAATGGGCACTCATGATGCCCTTTATTAACCTACACATATGCATAGTGTAGATACCTTGTTAATTGTACCTAATAGCAAATGGCACCAAATGTTACATATGTATTTATTTTAGGACATCAATGAATTTCAACCAAAGTTTGGGAAGGCCAAAATTGTTATGAAGAGGTGACCTCAAATCTAATGAAATGACATGAGATCTAGTACGTTTGACTTTTCATTGTCAAAATAACCAAAGATGACAATTATCATCAAAACAATCGGTTATTAATGTGTAGAAAATGAACCAACATGTGTTGCCCACCAATACACCATGAGAACTTGTAACAAAAAAATCAACTATGGAAGTAAATTGCATGTAATAGGTCTTAAAAGAATTTTAATGAAGAAATTACCACCAAATTTCCATGGGAGACCCCTAAATCAATTGTAAGGTATGTAGACTCAAATGCCCACTCAAGATCACATGGTTAGATCCTTGTTGTTGTGCATGGCACATTAGGGTTGTCCCTTGCATTCTTGGCAAGTTCCACTTGTGTTGGATCACTTGGTGGTGGGTTTTTAAACACAACAATAACAACTTGTGCCATTAAGACCTCCAATGCATTAAGCCTATGTTACCAATTGGTAGCATCACTCCCATGTGGTGTGCTAGGATCATTAACCCCCGAGTTTGAGGTTTATTGATTGAGCCTCCCTATATTTGGGGGAGCACATATTAACCTAAATACTAGCACACTTAGAAATTAACATACAACATGATCCATAGCAATTTATCAAAATTCAATCTACAACATGGGCCTTGTTTTGTTTTGCCTCAAAGGTAATAAGGTGTATTATGCTTTTCCAATGTTTTACTACACAATCATTAAGCCTATTTCCACTTGATTCAATCAAAATCTGTAAGGCATGCCTTCTATTCTTCACATATAGATTGACTTGTGCTTTGAATTCCAGGGAGGACAAGTCATACCCTACATACTCCTAGTTCTCATCTAGTCTACTCCTCACCAAGTTCATTGACATATGGGGCTAGGCGTTAACATTGTCAATGCTTGGATGTAGAATGCTACAATACCCACGCAACATGTTAACCCAAATGTTGCAATGGGGGGTCTTGGGTTTTCCTAAGGTGTCACATGTCACAAAAAATGACTTTTGCCCATTTGCCTTTCTAATGAACTCTTGCCTACCTGCCTCATTGACTATTATCCTTCGTGCCTTCCATTGTACAACATGTTTTTTTTTTACATACAAAAAAGTCATTATCTCATCTTCCTTCATTCCAAAATTAGCCCTTATTACATGTTGTGTCTTCTTTGCAACCAAAGTTAATTCTACTACCATGATTGTACTTGGTTGGGGCATTGAACTCTTGACCATTTGTCCATGCTACCCCAATTGTTGTCCTTTTATCTGAGACAACCTAAGCTATTGCCCCACTTGGCCTACCCCTAGTGATGTTAAGGTTTGCAATGCTTATATAACTTGCATTTATTGCAAGGGATTCCATTGCCCCATCATATTGAGGGTTGGGAACCCGCCCAACCCTCCTTGCAATCCAACACATAAGTTCATTAAGTTGTCAAGCAAAACATTGTTAATTAAACCTACAAGCAACTGACCACCTTGAAGCCTAACATTTAGAAGAAGATTGGACATTGCAATTAATTCATGTGGCCTTTGAGATTGGATTGCACTAGAAAAAATGCACGAGGCAACATTAGGCATGGCACTAAAAAAAATGCAAAGGCTACACCAGGCTTTGAGACAACTGATTTAGAGGCCTTAATAGTTGCCACCACTTGCACATCATTATGAGCTATGGTAGTATCATCTCTAGGGTCTGATTCATCATAGCCTGAAGATTTAACTGTTAACAAATAGGAGATCTACTCAAGTGCAAACATAAATCTTTATTGAAAGGAAACTACAACATAATGCTCACAACACAAAACATAACATCAAGAACTCTCCAAGGTTCTTGTCACATGAAATACACAAACTTGTGTAATGAAGAAAAGAGAAGCAAACCATCAACACCAAGGTATTTAACTACAAGACCAAACCACAAATAACCAAACTAAAATAAGTAACGAAAGTAATTCAACCTTGTGAAAGTAACCTAGTTACTTTCCTACTCCAGTAATTAATGAAACCTAACTAGTTGAGTTTGAATTCTCAACACTCCCCCTCAAGCTCAAATCCACTTCTAGTATACCAAGCATTTTTCTAAACTTCCTTAGCTTGTTTGTACCTAAAGATTTTGTGAAAATGTCAGCAACTTGATCTTCGGTACTGACATGAATAAGGTCAATTTCTTTTGCTATAACTTTTTCTCTAATAAAGTGGTAGTGCACCTCAATGTGCTTTGTCCTAGCATGATAGACCAGGTTGTTAGCAAGTAGTATGCTACTAATGTTATCACAATAGATGACAACAGG
>Ga0209611_10008147_pt1 | contig 16527 bp, 15 predicted proteins | sample S1TSphgellanicum_3_FD_187693 | JGI IMG/M metagenome (GOLD analysis project Ga0209611, IMG submission 187693) | Host-associated microbial communities from peat moss isolated from Minnesota, USA - S1T2_Fc - Sphagnum magellanicum MG (SPAdes) (version 2) | ecosystem: Host-associated > Plants > Peat...
CCGCCCTGCTCGCCGACACCGGTGCCCTCGCCAAGAAGGTCCCCAAAGGTCCCAAGAAGGTCCCAAGAAGGTCCCAAGAAGGTCAACGATTCCTACGACACCTCGGTCGCGAGCGGGATGGTGTCGCGCGATCTCCGGACTGACAATGGGGGTGCACAAGCGTGAGTAGAAATAGCCATGTGGGAATTGGTGCGGTGCGTCGTCAGCATCAGGAGCTCAGCGGCGCGCAGTCTGCGCCGAGCGACCTCAATCCGAGGGAAATGCGGCAGGCGCGTCCGCCTCGCCGGACGATCCGCGTCCCAGTCTCCTCAGCCGGCGCACCAGTTGGCGCAGCTTGACGACCGGCGCGGGCCACGGCGACCGGCAAAAAGCGAGCTTTCGAATGTAATTCTCGACGGTCCATTCGGCTCGAGAACCGACCGGAAAGAATACGGTATCTCCCGCAACGATCCGCCGCGACGTGCCGTCGGGAAATTTCAGAATCGCCGAACCCTCGAGGATGTAGAGGGTCTCATCGAAGGTATAAATCCAGTCGAAGCGGCCAGCCGTGCAATCCCAGTAGAAGCAGTTGGCGGTCCCGTCGGCACTGGCCGAAAGAAATTCAGTCCGGGCGGCGGGAGTGCCGTCGCGAACCCACGCGCGGTTGACGGGATTCGATTTCCAGTTGGGAGCATCTGCGCCGGATTTTATGCACACCCCATCGGTCATGACACTCAGCCCTGAGGCCATCGGCCTTCGTGTTCCGCGAAGATTCTTAGTCTATACGCCTGACGTCGAGATTACTGCAACGCAGAGCCGTTCAAGCCGGTTTTATGACGGCGTTCTCATAAATTTTGACGAAGTCCCCGAGTGTGATGGGAAAATCGACGAATTCTTCGGCGCTGAACGGATCCACCCCGAGAACATCCTCGAGACGTGCCACCACGACCGCAAAGCTCAGAGAGTCGAGTCCGGACTCGAGCAGAAGCAGTTCGTCCGACAAGGGGGCCAGCGTTTCCTTGTGCTCGGCCGCGACCGCTCTGAGTTGCTGGAAGATGAGCTCACGTAGCGCCATTGCGGAAAGTCGACCTTGATGAACCAATCTTCATTGTACCGTCAAACGCCTGCCTGCGATAAGCAAGCTTCGGACGGCCCTACTCGTTGGCAATCGCAGCACGACTGTGTTCTAGTGCGAGCATATTTCCGAGGCTCATTGCAGCTCATGCACTTCCGGTCCATCACCAGCCGATTTCTGAGTACGCTCTGATGGGCACCCCCAGGCCGGCACTCGAAAAAGCGAACACGCTCGCCTTGTTCGCACGCGTGTCTCGGACCTCCGAACGCGTCATCGTGCCCATCGGCGATGAGGCCTCGACGCAGCCCGGCTCGAGGCCGTTTTTCTACTGCGTGCACGACGTCACCGGGGCCGCAGGATCGGAATACATCGATTTGGCGCGCCATATGCACGGAACGGCCCGGTTTTTTGGAATCCAGGCACCTCCGAACCGTATGTCGGATCTCAACTTCGGAAAATCGATCGAATCGATCGCCGACTTCTACGCCACCGCGGTTCAGGAATTTCAGCCGCAGGGGGCGTTTTTTTTGGGGGGATTTTCGGGAGGCGCGATCGTGGCTCTCGAAATGGCCCAAAAGTTGCGGCAAGCCGGCCGCGAAGTCGCGCTCTTGGTCGCGGTCGATGCGGCACCGGAAAACGTCGCTCCCCAGAAGAGTGTCTTGCATCCTCATTATTGGTTCAGAATTGCCCGCAATCTGCCGTCCTGGATCGGACACGGCGGGTTTCGACGGCAGAAGAATTCGCATTCCTTGGCGAAGCGCGTCGGCAACAACCTGTTGCGGCTCGGCAAGCTATGCGTCGGCCTGCAACTCGATCAGAAGTGGAGCGGGGACCGGTCGATCAACGATTTGATGAACCTGTCACGCTATCCGCCGCTGCAGCGATCCTTCATCAACCGCCTGTATTCCGCGTACTTCGACTATGTGGCGGTGGAGTACCCGGGCCGGGTCGTTGCCTACGAGGCCAGCGTGCAGCCGCTGCTGAAATGGCCTCAATACGGCGCCCGGTGGCGGCGCATTGCGCCTCATACCGAGATCATCGAAATGCCGGGCACGCATCTCGAACTGCTGCGCGAACCGTACGTCGGGGGACTCGCGGCAGATTTGTGCAGCCGGATCGAGGCCAGCCAGCGCGCGGTCAGCCCGCTGCCCCCGTGATCAGCGACGGCCGCATCACGAACTCCCTGCGGCTCAGCAAATTCACCTCTGCGGAAAACTCAGGAATCCCGATCGCAGAGTCGAGCAGCTCGAGACGGCCGGCGATCATCATGAGGTGGATTTGCATCTCCAGCCGCGCGAGATGCTCGCCGATACAGTTGCGCGGACCCGCGGAGAACGGCAGCGTGTGCAGCGGATTGCGCTCGGTCGATTCGCCGGATTCGAACCGCCCGGGATCGAACCGCTCGGGGCTCGGCCAGAAATCAGGCCGCCGTTGGATCAAGTACGGCGAGATAAAGATTTCGGTTCCCGCAGCCACGTCGAATTCACCGAGCGTGTCGGCCGCGAGCGCCTTGCGCGTCATGAGCCAGCCCGGCGGATAGAGCCGCAGTGCCTCCTCGAGAACGCTCCGGGTATAGGCGAATCGGGGCAGCTCGGTGACGGCAGGAAAAGAGTCGGGGCTCACGCCCGACAGTTCCTGCGCGAGCCTGGACCTCACTGCGGCATGGCGCGCGATCAGATACCAGGTCCAATTCAAGGCGCTGGCCGTCGTTTCATGGCCGGCGATGATCAGTGTCATCGCTTCGCGCGCGAGCTGCGCCTCGGGCATTCCGGCGCCGCTGTCCCGGTCACGGGCATCCATGAGCGAACCGAGAAAATCCGGTCCACTGCGCGCTTCGTGGCGCCTGGAGTCGATGACGCCGAGAATGAGTTGCTGAAGACGCGCGCAGGTCTGGGCGAATTTGAGGTCGCGCGCCGATGAATCGGACAGGATCTCGAAGTCCGCGCCGATGCGCTCGTAGTCGGCGCCGAAAATCGACTTGAGCACGATGCGCAAGATCAGCGCGCTCACGTCCCGCGTGACATTGACGGCCGAGCCCGCGCGGGCCGCGGCCTCCCACGACCCGAGCAGCACCCGATTCTCCGCCTGGATGAGCCCGGCGAGCGCATCGACGGATTTGCGCTGGAAGGCCGGCTGGATCATGCGCCGCTGGCGGCGCCAGACTTCACCCTGACTCACCATGAGGCCGTTGCCGAGCAAGAGCGCAATCCGCTTGATCGCGCGCCCCTTCGGATAGTTCGCCCAGTTCTCGAGCAGCACACGCGAGACGTGCGCCGGCTCGCTGATCACGTAGATCGGCACTCCGAATGCGGTCGCGCGATAGGTGGAGCCGAAGCGCGCGGACTGGCGCTCCATCCACGCGAGCAGATCCAGGGAACGGTTATAGGGTTCGGCCGGACCGGGTGGCAGCCGTGCAACGCTACCCATCGTCTGCCGCCAACACGCGCCGCACGCGCTCGAGATCCGCCGGTGTGTCGACCCCGGCCGGCGGCGGCGCCGCAAGAGCCACCAAGTGCACGCACATGCCGTGCTCGAGCGCCCGCAATTGTTCGAGTTTTTCGATCTGCTCGAGCGGAGCCGGCGCAAGCGCCGCAAAGGCTAGCAGGCTGCGGACTCGGTAGGCGTAGATGCCAATGTGCCGCCAGGCACCGGCATGGCGGGCCGGAACTGCGTCGGCGACCGCATCGCGCGGCCAGGGGACCGGAGCCCGGCTGAAATAGAGGGCCCGCCCGTCGGCGGCCCGCAACGCCTTGACGGCATTGGGGTCGAGAAATTCGGCGAGGCTTTCGATCGGGGCCGCGGCCGTGGCGATATCGATGCCGGGATGGTCGGCGAGCACTGCGGCCAACGCGGCGATCAATGCCGGATCGATGAGCGGCTCGTCGGCTTGCACGTTCACGATGAGTTCGCCCGCCTTCCAGCCGCGCCGGCGCGCGACTTCGGCGACGCGGTCGGTGCCGGAGGGGTGGTCGGTCGCCGTCAACAGGCAATCGGCGCCGAATCCGGCCGCCACGGCGACGATCCGCTCATCGTCGGTCGCGACCGTGACGGAACTCGCGCCGCTCGCGCGCGCACGCTCCCAGACCCACTGGATCATGGGCCGGCGGCCGATCGGGAGCAGCGGCTTGCCCGGCAGGCGCGAGGCCGCAAACCGGGCCGGTATGACGACGTGGAACGCGGCGCTCATCCGCTTCAGCGCAGCAGCAGCGGATCATCCGAGCCGAGCACGCGCGCATCCTCGGGCAGCATCATGGGGATGCCCTCACGGACCGGATAGGCGAGCCGGTCTGCCCTGCAGACGAGTTCGAGCCCCGGCCCCGCGCCGGCGGTGCGCAACGGCGATTTACAGATCGGACAGACCAGCAGCTCGAGCAGACGTTTATCCAAGGGTTCACCTCGTCGGTAGCCGCAGGGCGGCGCTTGGCTCGCGGCGAGCAGCGTCGATGCATTTCACCACGATTTCGAGCAGCGCACGCCCATCGGCGCCCAGGAAGCGTACCTCGACCGGTACCGACCAGTGCCGCGCATCGATCCAGGTGCCGCATTTGACCGCATCTTTCTCGGTCATGAGCACCGGGTGCTCATCGTCGAACACGAGGTCGGCGGCCCCCAGGGCCGCATGGTCCGGCAGCGCATGCTCGATCACCGTGATGCCGAAGCCGCGCAGCATCTGGAAAAAGCCTTGCGGATTGCCGATCGCGGCGAGGGCATGGACGGTGCGTCCGGCGAACCCTGTCAAGGGCTTGCGCGCTCCATCACGTAGGGCAACTGCATGCGACGCGTCGAGCCGCATGCGCAGCAGCGGCAGGGTCGCAGGGTAACCCGCTGCGCTCGCGGGGAGGGCCGCGGCGGCTGCGGTAGCCGGGTCCGCCGAAGAGACCCCGCCGGCATTGAAAATCACCGCCTGGACCGTCTCTAGCCGCTCCGGCGGCTCGCGCAGGGGTCCTGCCGGAAGCAGCCAGCCATTGCCGAAACGCCGCTCAGCGTCGACCACGGCCAGTTCGCAGTCCCGCTCGAGCGCGTAATGCTGCAGCCCGTCATCACAGAGGATCACGTCGCAACCCGCGTCGACCAGCAATTGAGCCGCCGCGGGGCGCTGGACGCCGACGGCGACCGGGACGCCCGTGCCGCGGGCGAGCAACAGCGGCTCATCCCCGACCAGCGCGGCATCCGCGGTCGGAGCGACCAGATGCACGCCGCGCAGCTTTCCCGCATAGCCTCGCGTCACGATGCCGGGTTTGCGTCCCCCCGCCCGCAGCCGGGCCGACAGCCACATGACGAGCGGCGTCTTGCCGGTGCCGCCCACGCTCAGATTGCCGATCACGACAACGGGACGCTCGATGCGCACGCGCGCCCGCCAACCGCGGCGATAACTCATGCGCCGCACCGCACAAATCGCGCCGTAGATCAGCGAGAACGGGACGAGCCACCATCGCGGCGCGGCTTCTTCGTACCAGACTCGATTGAACCACGCCTGAGTCGACATTCCGCCTAGCGTGACCGTTCAGGCCGCGAATTGCATCCCGTGCAACGCGGCATACAGACCGCCCCGGAGCAATAGGTCATGATGGCTGCCCATCTCCACGATGCGCCCCTGATCGAGCACGATGATCCGGTCGGCATTCTCGACCGTCGACAGACGGTGCGCGATGACCAGGGTCGTGCGCCCGCGCATCAGCAGGGCGAGTTCCTGCTGGACGCGCCGCTCCGATTCGTTGTCGAGCGCAGCGGTCGCCTCGTCGAGGACGAGAATCGGGGCATCCTTGAGCAGGGCGCGCGCGATCGAAATGCGCTGGCGCTGGCCGCCGGAGAGGTTCTGGCCGCGGTCGGCGAGCAGTGTGTCGAGGCCGAGCGGCTGCTGGGCGATGAATTCCATGATGTTGGCGGCGCGGGCCGCCTCCTCGACCTCGGCATCGGTCTTGCCGAGCGCGTTGAACGCAATGTTGTTGCGGATCGTGTCGTTGAATAGCACGACATCCTGGCTCACGAGACTCACCTGCGAGCGCAGATCGGTGAGGCGGTATTCGCGCACGTCGACGCCGTCCACGAGCACGCTGCCCCGCCCCACGTCGTAGAACCGCGGTACCAGGCCGACGAGCGTGGTCTTGCCGCTGCCCGAGCGCCCGACGATGGCGACGGTTTCGCCGGGCCGCACGTGGAAGCTCACGTCGTGCAGGACGCCGCCCTTCTCGATCGCGTATTCGAAAAAGACATGGCGGAGTTCCAGTTCGCCGCGGGCTCGCAGCAGCGATCGTGGCCCCCCGCTGCCTTCGGTCGGCTGATCCATGAGGGCAAAGACGCTCTCCCCCGCGGAAATGCCCTGCTGCAGCGGCCCGCTCACGTTCACGAGCCGCCGCAGCGGCGCCGGCACGAGAAAGGCGGCGGTCAGAAACGACAAGAAATCGGCGAACTGCATGGAACGCGCAAGGATCTGTCCGATGGCGACGTACAGCACGCCGGCGAGCGCGACCGAGGCGATCAGCTGGACCACGGGGTTGCTGACCGATTTCGCGCGTGCGAGCTTCATGTTCGACGCGCGATTGTGCTCGTTCGCCTCCTCGAAACGCAGCGTCTGGTGATCCTCGGCATTGAAGATCTTGATGAGCCGGTGCGCATCGATCGCTTCCTTCGCGACGCGCGTGATGTCGCCCATGGAGTTCTGGATGCGGCGGCTGTAGCGGCGGAAGCTGCGGTTCGTGACCTGCATGAGCCAGCCGATCATCGGCCCGGCCGCGAGACAGAACACGGCGAGCCGCCAGTTCAAATAGAACATGTAGACGACCAGGAACAGGATCGTGAGGCTGTCGCGGATCAGGGAAATCGAGGCATTGGTGGCCGCATCGGCGACGAGCTCGATGTTGAACGTGAGCTTGGACAGGAGATGTCCGGAACGCTCGCCGTCGAGATAGGCCGTCGGCAACCGCAAGTAGTGCGAAAATACGTCGCGGCGCAGCCCCTTGATGACCTGGCGCCCGACCGAACTCGGAAAATAATTCGAGACGTAATCGCCGACGCCGCGCAGCGCGAACAGCGACACGACTCCGATCGGGATCATCCACAGGGTCTGGGGATTGCCGAGAATGAAATCCGCGTTGAACACCTTCTTGACGAAGACCGCGAGAGACGCGTCGGTGGCCGCGAACAGGAGCATGCCGAGCACGCCGATCAGAAACGTCCCCAGGTGGGGACGGGCATAACGCAGCAACCGCTTGTAGATCTCCCATCCGGCCGTGTCGGGCTTGCTCACGGCGGGGCATCCCCATGCAGCGTCGCGATGTTGAGCTGCACGAAGCCGAGCTTGCCGGCCACGTCCATGGCCGTCACCACCGACTGGTGAGTCGCGCGGCCGTCGGCCTTGATCGTGATCGGTCCCCGGTCGCTGCCCGCCTGGTCGAGCAGGGCCGCGCGCAAAGTCTCGGCGCTCGCATTGATCAAGGTGTGCTCGTTGACGCGGTAGGTCCCCTCGGCCGTCACGGTGATCACGAGCGGCTCCTGCGTCCCGCGCGGCAGCGGCGCCTCGCTCGCCTGCGGCAATTGCACCCTGACCCGCCCCTCTTGCTGAAACGTGGTCGAGATCATGAAAAAGATCAACAGCACGAGCATGACGTCGATCATGGAAATCAGGTTGATTTCCGGGTCCTGATCGTCCCGGCGGCGCGGACTCAAATTCATGGTGCGGCCGGCTTCATGGTGCGGCCGGCTTCATGGTGCAACCGGCAGGCCGAGGAGCCGATTGCGCTCGTCGAGCGCATCGACGAGCTTCATCGCTTCCTTTTCCATGCGCACGACGAGCCGCTCGACCCGGCCGCGCAGGAATCGGTACGCGATCAGCGAGGGTATCGCGACCGTCAAGCCGGCCGCCGTCGTGATCAGTGCCTCGCCGATGCCGCCCGAGAGCTTGGAGGGGTCGCCGAGGCCATTGGCGGTGATTGCGTTGAAGGCGTGGATGATGCCCGCAACGGTCCCCAGCAGCCCGAGCAGCGGCGCGACCGATGCGATGGTGCCCAATGTGTTCAAAAACCGCTCCAGTTCGTGCACCACGTGGCGTCCGCCGTCCTCCAGCCGCTCGAGCATCAAGGCCCGGGGCTTGTTGCGATTGACCAAACCGATCGCCAGCAGTTCACCCAGCGGCGAATTTTGCTCGAGCGCGGCGATCAGCGTGTCGTCGAGAGCATCGGCCTCGATCCAATTCCAGACCTTTTGGCCTAGGTCGCGGGGGATGACCCGGCTGCTCTGCAGGGCCCACAGGCGCTCCAAAATGACCGCCACAGCCACCACGGAGCACAAGATGATCGGCCACATAAAGCCGCCGCCCGCGCGGATGATCTCCCACATTGCGCCCCTCGGTCGTTGATTTTTCAATTCGAACCGCATGATACTGGAGCGCTGGCAGCAAAAGACAGACTTGCCACTCATTAGATTACTAGCGATTGCCGATGACGGGCGATCGCCGATTCTGGCGATTGGCGATTCTGGCGATTCTGGCGATTGGCGATTCTGGCGATTCCCGCGAGGTGGTTCAGGCTTTCAATGAACACGGCATAATGGACCGAGGTCACCGCGTCTCCCCATCATATGCAACGCTGGCTAAAACGGATCACACCCGATCGCACGTCGTTTGAGAACATCTGGTTTCTCAAGCCGTTCGCAGCCGCCGTCATGAAGCCGGTGTGCTGGAATTTCCACCGCAGCAGCGTGACGCGGGCCTTCGCGCTCGGTTTGTTCATTGCCTTCATCCCGCCGACTCCGGTGCTGCCCCTGCATCTCGTGGTCTGCTCGATCCTCGGCGTCATGTTCCGGTTGAATCTGCCCGTGTTGTTCGCGACCGTGTTCGTGAGTAATCCGTTCACCTGGCTGCCACAGGTCGTGGGCTCGATCTGGGTCGGAGAGAAGCTGCTCGGAGTGGATCTTTTGCCCTACGTACGCACGCTGAACCACCACAACCTGCGCGCCCTGTTCCACCAGCTCTGGGAGCCGCTGTTCCTCGGGGCGCTGGTGCTCGGACTGCTCGCGGCGGCGTCCGGCTACGTATTGGCCCAATGTCTATGGCGGCTGCGGGTCCTCTACACTCTGCGCCGCCGCCGTCAGGCCCGCCTCGCCCGCGCCCTGGGCCGCCGCACGGGCACCGCCTGACGCGCGCTGGCGGCTCTCCACGAGCCGTCCGTCGGTCAGCCGCACGATTCGGTCGAGCCGCGCCGCGAGGCGTTCGTCGTGGGTGACGATGACCAGGCTCGTGCCGAGTTCGCGGTTCAATTCGAGCATGAGTTCGAAGACCTGTTCGGCGTTCGTGCCGTCGAGGTTGCCGGTGGGCTCGTCGGCCAGCACGAGCTGGGGCCGCGTCACGAGGGCGCGCGCGACGGCGGCCCGCTGGCGCTCGCCGCCCGACAACTGCGCGGGCCGGTGCGTCAAACGCGCGCCGAGCCCGACGCGGTTCAAGATCGCCGCCGCCTCGGCGCGCGCCTCGCGCTGCCCCATCCGGCGCACGAGCAGCGGCATGGCAACATTCTCGAGAGCGGTGAATTCCGGCAACAAATGGTGAAATTGATACACGAAGCCGACCGCGCGGTTGCGCAGGTGCCCCCGTTCCGCGTTGCTGAGCTCGTTCATCGCGGCGCCGGCGATGCTGACGGTGCCGCGGGTCGGCAAGTCCAGGCCGCCGAGCACCTGCAACAGCGTCGTCTTGCCCGAACCGGACGCTCCGACGATGGCGATGCGCTCGCCACGCGCCACGGCGATGCAGGCTCCGCGCAGGACCTCGAGCCGCGTCGTGCCCTGGACGAACTCCTTGACGAGACCGAGGCCTTCGAGAACCAGCGGGGCGGCCATCGTCAATCGTTGCGCAGAGATTCGGCCGGCTGCATCCGCGCGGCGCGCCATGCCGGATAGAGCGTCGACAGGCAGGCGAGCACGAAGGCAACCGCGCAGATCTGCAGCACGTCGCCCGCGCGCACATGGGCGGGCAGATCGCTCATGAAGTACACGCGGGCGTCGAGAAACTTGAAGCCGACCACGTCCTCGAGGCCGTGCACGAGGCTCTCGAGGTTAAAGGAGATCAGCACGCCGAGCGCAACCCCGCCCAGGATGCCGAGCAGGCCGATGAGGCTGCCCTGGACGATGAACACGGACAGCACGCTGCTGGGTGAGGTGCCGAAGGTGCGCAGAATGGCGATGTCGCGGCGCTTGCCGTTCACCACCATGACCATCGTCGATACCACGTTGAATGCGGCGACGGCGACCACCAGCGACAGCACGAAGAACAGGATCCGCTTGGTGATTTCGATCGAGCGGAAGAAATTCACGTGCTGGCCGGTCCAGTCCTCGACGTAGAATCCGCCGCCGAGCGCAATGGCGGCCGCGCGCACGATGCGCGGGGCGGCATACATGTCGGCGAGGCTCAAGCGCAGGCCGCTGATGTCGCCCCCCATTTGCAGGAGCTTGGCCGCATCCTGCATCGACACGAGGGCGATGCGCCGGTCGTACTCGTACATGCCGAGCGAGAGGATGCCGGCAACCTGGAAGGCACGCATGCGCGGAATGATGCCGGCCGGCGTCACGTTGCCCTGCGCGACGACGAGCACGACGCGGTCCCCGACTTTCGCTCCCAGCGACTGGGCAAGGGCCGATCCCAGGATCACGCGGTATTGACCGGACCCCAAGTCGCTGAGCTGTCCGCTCGACAGATGCGGGGTGAGGTCGGCGACCCGCTGCTCGTCGGCGGGCACGATTCCGCGCAGCAGCACTCCGGCGGATTTCTGTCCGTGGATCATGAGCCCCTGCTCTTCGACATAGGGCGCGGCCGCGACGACGCCCGGGAAATGATCGAGCTTGTCGAGGTCCGGGCGCCAATCCGGAATGCGGCCCTCCAGTCCGGAAATCGTGGCGTGCCCGGTCAGGCTCAGGATGCGCGTGCGCAGTTCCTCCTCGAAGCCGTTCATGACCGAGAGCACGACGATCAGCACGGCGACGCCGAGCGTGAGCCCCAAGATCGCGATGCTCGCGATCAAGGACACGGTCCCCTTCTGCGGCGAGGCGCGCAGGTAGCGCAGTCCCAGAAAACCCTCGAACCAGTAGCGCATCACTCGTACCGCAGGGCTTCGGCCGGTTCGGTTTGCGAGGCGCGCAGCGACGGATACACGGTCGCAACGAAGGTCAGCACGAGGGCGGCGAGCGCGATCAGGACCACGTCCCTGGCGTGCGTCTCACTGGGGATCCCGGGGATGTAATAGACGTCCGGATCCATGATGTGGAAATTGAAGGCCTGCTCGAGGAACGGCACGATCACGTCGACGTTCAAGGACAGCGTGAGACCGAGCACGACGCCGAGCGCAGTGCCGATCCAGCCGATCAGCACGCCCTGCGTCATGAACACGGCGAGCACGCCGCGCGGGCTCATGCCGAGCGTGCGTAAAATCGCGATGTCGGTCCGCTTGTCGTTGACCACCATGACGAGCGTGGCGACGATGTTGAACACGGCGACCGCGACGACCAGCATCAAGATGAGCCCCATCATGGTCTTCTCGATGCGAATCGCCCGAAAATAGGCTTGGTTCTCCTGGGTCCAGTCGCGCACCTGCAGCAGAGGATGCAGCCGTGCGGCCGCTTCGCGCGCGAGGGCGGGCGCCTTCAGCACGTCGTCGAACTTCAGTCGAATGCCGGTGGGTCCGGGCAGGCCGCGCAGCGCCTCGGCGTCGGCCAGATTGACGAGTGCGAGCACACTGTCGTGATCCTGGAGCCCGACCTCGAAGATGCCGACCACCGCGAAGCTCTGCAGGCGCGGCACGAGCACTTGGGAATCGTCGCCGCCCTCGGCAGCTGGGCCAGCGCCCTCACCGCCGCCCGGAATCATCGCGGTGACGCTGTCGCCGACGCCGACCTGGAGCTGGTAGGCGAGCATGCGGCCGAGGATGATCGCGTTGCTGCCCGGCGTGAGGTCGGTGAGCTTGCCCTCGCGCATGGAGTCCCCGATCGCCGACACGCCCGGCTCGAGCTTGGGATCGATGCCGCGGATGATCGCCGCGCTCATCGAGGGGCTGCGCGACAGCATGGCGTCGGTGTCGAGATACGGCGCCGCGCCGGTGAGTCCAGGCGACCCCTTCAGCTGCGCGATGCTGCGCCGCCAATCGGGCAAGGGTGCCCCATTCAGGCTCAAGACGGCGTCGGCGGACACGCTGAGCAGGCGGCCGCGCAGTTCCGACTCGAAGCCGTTCATGACCGACAGCACCGTGATCAAGGCCATGACGCCCACGGCGACGCCGAGCAAGGATACCCACGTGATGAACGACACGAAAAAGCTGTGCTCGCGGGCGAGCGAATAACGCAGGCCCACGAACAGCGGATAGGGCTGGAACATGGGCCGCGATTAAACCACAGCCCGGCCTCCCTTCCAGAATGTTAAATAGTTCCAGAGTGTTAATCAGGTCAAATCCGCGCTCACGGCCCTGGGGTAGGATCATTCGCTCGCCGGGTGACGAATCGGGGTCAGGTATGCGTATGAGAGTTGCGGGTATGTTCGCCGCTGTCTGCTGGGGTGCCGCGGGTCTCGCGACGCCGGGACTTGCTTCGATGATCGCGGCCGACGCGGGCGTCTCGGTTGCCCCCTCCAACTTGAGCACCCCCTCTCGCGGCATGACCATGCACGAGGTCAGCGAGAAGTTCGGCGCGCCCGTGCACAAGCTCGGGCCGGTCGGGGCTCCCCCCATCTCTCGGTGGGAATATGCCGGTTTCGTGGTCTATTTCGAGGGTGATCACGTCATTCACGCCGTGGTCGTCGCCGCCTAGGCTCGATTCACGCGGTGGTCGTCGCCGCCGAGGATCGATTCACGCCGTGGTCGCCGCCGAGGATCGATTCACGCCGTGGTCGTCGTCGCCTAGGGTCGTCTCTGCGCTGGAAACGTTCCTCCGATGAGGTCGTGTTTCCCGACGGGGAATGCGCCGCCCTGCGGCGAGTTGCGGCCTCGAGCGCGCATCGAGTACCCTAATGGACGAGACGCCAGCCCTGCGCGACGACCGTCCGCGGGTATCGTTTCTTCTTCCTCGAAATGGCCTTAATTCACCCCCGATTACCCACTGCTGACGCACGCTTGACCCTGTGGGGGCGCCTCTATGGAGCCGCCGCCGCGTTGAGTGTTGCGGAGGCCGCCGCCGCGGCGCCGGGTCCGCTCGTCGTCCTGGCACCGGACGCCCGCGAGGCGGAGTCCTTTGGCGACGCGGTCGGGTTTTTCCTGGGCAAGGCCTTCCCGGTGCGAGTGTTTCCCGATCTGGAGACGCTGCCCTATGACAGCTTCTCGGCGCATCCGACCATCACCTCGGCGCGCCTGAAAATCCTCGCCGAGCTGCCGCGCGTGCAACGCGGCGTGCTGATCGTGGCGATCGACACCCTGCTACAACGCCTTCCGCCGCGCAGTTACATCGACGGCTATTCGCTGCAGGTCCGGACCGGCGAGACCCTGGATCTCGATGCCCTGCGTGCGCAGCTCGCGGCCGCGGGCTATGCGGCCGTCACTCAGGTCGTGTCGCACGGAGAATTCGCCGTACGCGGCTCGCTGCTCGACGTGTTTCCGATGGGTTCGGATGAGCCGTTTCGCATCGACATGCTGGACCGCGACGTCGACAGCATCCGGCGCTTCGACCCGGAAACCCAGCGCTCGGGCGAACGACTCGAGCGCATCGCCCTCCTGCCCGCCCGCGAGACGCCATTGAACCCGGAGGCCGTGCGCGAGTTCCGGCGGCGCTACCGCCTGCGTTTTCCCGGGGATCTATCGGAACACAGCGTGTATCGCGACGTCAGCGCGGGAATCGCTTCGGCCGGCATCGAATACTACCTGCCGCTGTTCTTTGAGCGCAGCTCGCACTTGTTCGAGTATCTGCCGCCTGACTCACTGATCGTCGACATCGAGGACGCCTCGGCCGCCGTGCCGGCCCTGATCGACGGCATCGCACGGCGCCACGATCAGCTCGCGCATGACCGGCACCGCCCCATCCTCGATCCGGCCGAGTTGTACCTGCGGCCCGAGGAGTTCGCCCTGCAGCTCGACAGTTGGCCGCGGGTGCGGCTGCATCATTTCGAATGGCCTCCGGAGACCCCGGGCGACGTGCAGAACTTCCCCACCACGGCGCCCTCGGCCGTCCGGATCGATGCGCGGGCCGAACAGCCCGCGGCGGCGCTCGTGGATCACGTCAAAGCGGGTCGCGGTCGCGTGCTGCTCGTGGCCGAGTCGGCCGGGCGGCGCGAGCTGCTGCTCGATCTGCTGCGCGGGCGCGAGATCACCCCCAAATTGTTCGACTCGTTCGCGGACTTCGCGGCGGGGTCCGCGCCGCTCGGCTTGACGGTGTCGCCCGTCGTCGCCGGATTGAAGCTCGAGGCGCCGCCGCTCGAAATCCTCACCGAAACCCAGCTGTTCGGCGATCGGGCGCGCCAGGAGCGCCGCCGCCGCCGGGCCGACCGGGATCCGGCCAAGATCCTGAAGGAGCTCTCGGACCTGAATCTCGGGTCCCCGGTGGTCCACGAGACCTATGGGGTGGGTCGCTACGTGGGCCTCAAAACCATGGATGTCGCCGGGCAAATCGGCGAGTTCCTGGTCCTCGACTATGCCGACGGCGACAAACTCTACGTGCCGGTCCAGGCGCTGCATCTGGTGTCGCGCTACACGGGCGCGCCGGCCGAGACCGCACCGCTGCACAAGCTCGGCGGCGACCAGTGGCAGAAGGCGCGGCGCAAGGCGGCGCAGCGCATACGCGACGTCGCCGCGGAACTGCTGGATTTGTACTCGCGGCGCGCCGCCCGCACCGGCACGCGCATCGAGGCCTCGGAAGCCGAATACCGGGCATTCCAGTCGGGCTTCCCGTTCGAGGAGACCGAGGATCAGGCGACCGCGATCGAGAAGGTCATCGAGGACCTGAAATCCGACAAGCCCATGGACCGGGTGATCTGCGGCGACGTGGGTTTCGGCAAGACCGAGGTCGCGCTGCGCGCGGCCTTCGTCGCCGTGCAGGCCGGCAAGCAGGTGGCCGTGCTCGTGCCGACCACTCTGCTCGCTCAACAGCATTTCACGACCTTTACGGACCGCTTCGCGGACTGGGCTGTCCGCATCGATTCGCTGTCGCGCTTCCGCTCGAACAAGGAGGCGACGGTCGTGCTTCAGGGCATTGCCGCGGGCTCGATCGACATCGTGATCGCGACCCAGCGGCTGCTGCAGGGCAAGGTCCGGTTCAAGGATCTCGGCCTGGTCGTGATCGACGAGGAGCACCGCTTCGGCGTGCGCGACAAGGAGAAGCTCAAGGCGCTGCGCGCCGAAGTCGACGTCTTGACGCTGACGGCGACGCCGATCCCGCGCACGCTCAACATGGCCATGGGCGGGCTGCGCGATCTGTCACTGATCACGACCCCGCCCGCCGAACGTCTGGCGGTGAAGACCTTCGTGCTCGAATGGAACGAGACCGTGGTGCGCGAGGCGGCGCTGCGTGAGATACGCCGCGGCGGCCAGATCTACTATGTGCACAACGCGATCGAAACCATCGAGAAGACCGCCCAGGCGATCCGCGAGCTCGTCCCCGAGGCGACCGTCGCCGTCGGCCACGGTCAGATGCGCGAGCGCGAACTCGAGCAGCTCATGCTGGATTTCTACCATCGGCGCTTCAATGTGCTGGTCTGCACGACCATCATCGAAAGCGGCATCGACGTGCCGACCGCCAACACGATCGTCATCGATCGGGCGGACCGCTTCGGCCTGGCCCAGATCCATCAGTTGCGCGGACGCGTCGGGCGCTCTCACCACCGCGCCTATGCCTATCTGATCACGCCGCCCCGCAAAGCCATGACGGCCGACGCCGTCAAGCGCCTCGAAGCGCTCGAGTCGCTCGAGGAACTCGGCGCGGGCTTCACGCTCGCAACCCACGACCTCGAGATCCGCGGGGCCGGCGAGCTGCTGGGCGACGAGCAGAGCGGTCAGATCGAGGAGATCGGCTTCAATCTCTACATGGAGCTGCTCGAGCGGGCCGTCGCCGCGCTCAAAGCCGGCAAGACGCCGGATCTCGAAAGTCCCCTGGACGCGGGACCGGAAGTGGAACTGCACGTGCCCGCGATGATCCCCGAGGACTACGTGCCGGACGTGCACCTCCGCCTCGTGCTCTACAAGCGCATCGCGAGCGTGCAGACGCGCGAGGAGCTCGACGAACTCAAGGTCGAGCTCATCGACCGCTTCGGGCCCATGCCGCTCTACGCGCAGACGCTGTTCCGGGTCGCGCAGCTGAAATTGCGGGCCGTCCGGCTCGGCGTGCGCAAGATCGACGCGGGCGCGACCAGCGGCTATTTCGTGTTCGACGCCGAAAACAAGGTCGATCCGAAGCGGGTGCTGAAGCTCGTGCAGGGGCGGCCCAAGGAATACCGGCTCGATGGTGCGCTGAAGCTGCGTTTCGCCCACGATGCGCGCACCGAAGAGAAGCTGTTCACGCGCGTCGAGCAGCTGCTCGATCAG
>Ga0209611_10008148_pt1 | contig 16526 bp, 13 predicted proteins | sample S1TSphgellanicum_3_FD_187693 | JGI IMG/M metagenome (GOLD analysis project Ga0209611, IMG submission 187693) | Host-associated microbial communities from peat moss isolated from Minnesota, USA - S1T2_Fc - Sphagnum magellanicum MG (SPAdes) (version 2) | ecosystem: Host-associated > Plants > Peat...
AAAATGTGATTTTTACTTGGGGAGGGGATGATTTCATTTTTTTTTTGGTGATAGGTCAACCAAATGGCCCATTGCAAAAAATCAAAATCAAAAATCAAAACATTCGTGCTTTCAGATGCACGACAACTAATTTAATTAATTAATATTAATCACAATAAGTATCTAAGCTCTTGTAAAAGTTTAGGCAAACGATCAACGAACTTAAAAATAAAAATTCTACTCAAGAAAAGAGGCAGGACAAAATGTTGCATTCAAATTATTATTTTTTTGAATAATACCACCATAGTCCCATATTGATAGAAAATGCTAATGTTTGAGGAATATGAAAATATCATTATTTTTTATGAAGGGCCAATCAAAGTGGCTTGTTGTTCAAAAAAATAAAATTGACCTTTGAAATGCATGCAAAACTAATTAATATGGATTTACAAGAGGATATAATCCTTAAAGTTATATAATATATACACTTACACGCTCCTAAACATTTAGGAGGGGCCATGTAAGTGTTTTTGACATATATTTACACTAGCCTCATGTAAGTGCAAAAAGTTTGAATGCATCTAGGGTGGGAGGGTAGATATAGGTCTTGATTTCAATTTGCTATATAATTGTGTTTGTTGTGAACCAAAAGTTGGAACCGAGAGCTCTTGGGAATTGGTTCATTACACATTTTTCCTTAGCAAGTTAGTGTAAGAATACTTACAAATTTTACAAATTAGTTTAAGTCTTATGCTTGGGTCAAGGTACATATTTCCTTTTTCCTTCAAGAATTGTTACACTTGTGAATGATAATTTAATCCAATGCTCATTTCCTCAACCCTAGTTAATTTTACCCTTTAAAGGGTTTAAAGCTCCCGAGTATGTTCATCCATTCCAAATTCTTGTATGGGGTTTCCAATGCATTGCACAATTAAAGGATGTCGTTTAGATTGTGTGAAAATTTATATTGGGTCTCCAAAGGTTCATATATGAGGTTACTTATCCTCAAATGGCCAAGAGTTTTGAACTAGTGATATCCATTGTGAAAGCTTTGATGGTAACCACCAACCCACATTCTTTATGTCAAAATACATAGAAAAATAACCTATCAACAAGGAATAATTGCATGAATGCCATGATAACCATCATGGGTCTATAAGACTTTAACATACCTAGCCATTTAAGTATGGGTTGGGATGGATATTTTGTAACCTTGCATAGATGAATGTATGTATAACAAACTTATATTTTTATGATCAATTGTTTCATCTAGTCTATCAATTGTTGGGTGTGAACTTGTCCAGCCAAATGAGGTGGGACAGGTACATCATTTGAATGAATGATACCACAATACCTTGGCGGCTTTGACACATGTCTATTGAATAATTACATTTTGAAACTTTCATTTTGGAAAATAAAATAGTCTATAATATTTCAAAAGATTTTTTTATTTTCCTTCACCAAACCTCCAAAAATATTATTTTTAATAAATTTAACATTTCAAAAAATAATATAATTTTGTGTTGAAGCCATGAAGGTACTACTATAATTTGTCTTGAATACCATAATCAATGCTCGGATGAAGAATGAAAAAATGTGATCTACACAAAGCCATTCAACATTGCTTACTATGAAACATTTGAAGGGATCTTGATTGTATAACACATCTTTAAATTTGTTCTTGGAGCATTGATTATGTTCCTAAAGGATAATTTGAGCATTTTCCAATTAAATCCCTCTGCCCCTCCCCCCCCAAATGAATTTACATGTCATACCAAATTCATCCTTCCAAATAAGCTCATATAGAACATCCATTTTTGGGTCCATAAAATTAAGATGTTTGCTTCATAATCTGAAAGATTGTATTTCAAATGATCAAAATAATGAAATTAAAATGTTTGCTTCATAATCTGAAAGATTATATTTCAAATTATCAAAATAATAGAATTAAAATGTTTGCTTCGTAATATGCCCAATTATACTTCCAAGGTTTGAAACAATTGGACTTTGATACATATCACTTCTGAAGCCCTAAAGCCATAAAGCCATGTACAATCTCCTAATGCCAAATCAAGAGATCCACACATTCTCCACTAAAATCAAAATGTTTGCTTTACAATTTATGCATTCTTCCCCAATTTCTCTACCAAGTTGAAAAAGTCACACACCTTTGAAAAGAAAAAAAAAAACAAATGGGTCTCCCAAATTAACATTAAACCCTAAAGTGCAATGTGAGTAACAGAAAAGTGCAAATAGAAATTGATGTAAGAACATAAGGTTACAAAAAGGGTAGTTTATATTTCAAAAGTCTACCACTCAACTTTTTGTTATGGCTACTAAATTTTCCAAAAAATTGTTACCTGGTGTATGCCAATGATTAATCAGGACAAAATAAATCAAGTGAATGATAGGGATCAACCAAAGTAGTGAAGGAGTTAGATAGAATTAAAATTGTTGAACATTTTAATTTTGAATTATTTTCGAAGGGAAGTGATCTAGGATGAGATTCTGGAAATTGTTGGAGTTTAAGTGATTGTTTTTTGCATAGAGTTAGGGGAGAGAGTTGCTAGAGTTAAACAAAGACACATTTTGAGTTTAGAATTTTGTTGGTATTAAAAAATCACAATTTTTTCATGTTTCTAGCTCTAATTTTTATCTTCTAAAATTACAAATATGTTCAATTTTAAATAAAGAGAAAATTGTAAATTTGATGAAGAAAAATGGATTTTTTAAAATTTGTATTTGTTGTGTGTTGGGTTTCTAATAAATCTAACTATATTTTGACCACAAATTCTATTTAAGTAAAGAAATAGAACTAAGTAGAAGAAACAATAGTTGTAAGGAGAAAATTGTGTAAAAATAGTCCATCAAAATTGTTTGCATAATAAAACCACATATTTTAAGTGTTGAAATGGAACATTGAATGGAATTATCTATGTTCTAAATAGGCAATGAGCATTTCTAGGATAGAATTTGCACCTACCATTTGGTGACCATCTCAAGGACAATTGTTTTTTGACGCAAAAAATAGCAACAATTATTGAACAGTTTGGAGTTTTTTAAAATCGTTGTTTTATATAGATTTCAACAAATTAGAATAGGAAAAAAAAAATTTTTGAAGAATTAAATTTCTGAATTTTTTGGACAAACAACAAACGGAGGTCTAAGCGATAAAGGCTATAAGGACTTATGTCAAATAGTTTATCAAAAAACCAAGGGAATTTAAGATTTGCATGACAATATGAATCAAATGGTGACTCAAAGTTTGCAAAGGCAAATGGACCAAGAAGCCAAACAAGATAACATTGTTTTTGATTTTGAAGAACATTGAAATGTAGACCAAGAGATGTATGAAATGCTAAATAAGGGTACAGTTTTGGAACCCAAAAGTTTATGAATAGAAGAACTACCTACAAGACATCAATGTCTTCAATAAGAACGGGAATGAGACAAGAAGTATGGATATGAGGTCCACAAAGACATCCTAATTATAGAAGACAATATCAAGTAATGGGGATCAAGGTATTCATGCTTTCCAAGCACCATTGACTATTCAAGAACATGGGGACAATAAAAATCCAAGGGACAAATTGTTATTGATGGACCTTGGAAATTCTTCAAGTCCAAAATTTGTGCATTGTCGGTGGAGTGATTACAATAGATGCACAAGTATACCATTTGTGTACTAGTTAGCATCACCAAAATATCATGAACCAATAGAAAACTAGGAAGTGGATGATAATTACAATCCTAGTATTCTAAAATGGGTAGATAAAAATTACTCAACAAATTTTGTGTATAATGATGCACATGTAAATGTTTTGGAAGAGGCATTATCAGTTTTGACGAACAATAGAAACAAAGGACTCGAAAGAAATAGAAGAAATCCAAAATGTAAAAGTTATAATTATGAGGATTCAACCACGTTGGTTCATACTATTTCTAGAATCTGTGCTTTTTATAGAGTCAGAGGACATGTCATCACAAGATGTCCATAGATTGATAGTGAAGTGAGGGATGGATTTGTTAGATATGTGGGACAATAGATGTTAGAAATAGATTTTGTAAAACAACCAAAGACGAGAGAACAAATCCGCAATGGTTTGAAAATAAGTTGTAGGAACTTGGTTTAAGTGAAGCACAATTTGTATAGAACATAACGAGAGTGCATAATTCTCAAAGTATGACTAGGCATAACCATTTTCTTTAGACTAGATTCTAAATAGTAGAAAGTGTAAATGAATGTTATACAATTGGAAGCTAGGATGTCCAAAGAATTTACACCATCATCAGTAAGGCTTAGGATGATGAATGGGATACCTCAAATACCTACTATTATTTCACAAGAATAATTGATTAGATCATGATGCCATAAATAGTTGTTGTAGCTTGTAAGCCTAGAACAAAGGTTAAACCATCCAAAAGAAGGAATCAATATGAGAATGGTCAAGCTACATACCACATACCAATAACTACTTAAATTGGAAGATGCATAGACCAAATTTTTGAAGATTCGAGTAGGGTAACAATACCCATTTCAAAACCTTGGACAGTGTACATAACATCAATCATGACAACACAAGCTAACAAATGTGTGGGATGGCCACCACCAATTCCATTAAACTATGAAAGGCAAAGGATTGGGTTGAAAATGAATACTGGAGCAGGGGGCTCAGTGGCCAAACCATATCAATTAGTTCTAAAATATTTAGGTTACAAGAAATATGCATATCTAGATGCTCATGTGAGTGTTTCATGTAAGCAATTATTCACGCGAATGGCGAAACTTCAAAGGAGTACATCATTAACGCATTTAGTTACACATTGAAAGAGATGACATTAAATTGGTGTCATAATTACATGTCAAAAATTTTGAATTGCATTTTTTCTAAGCTCACTCAACATTGTGTAAATGTCATCGAAAGACACAAAATGACAAATAGATTTACATGGAGCTCAAAAATAGTAAATAGGGAAAGATTGAATGGGTTGAAGTGTATAATGAGCCCATTCAAAAGTTGGCTCATGGATTGCAAACACCAACCATAAACAATTTTTTGACCACTATGTTTTGAACAAGATTACAGTTATATTTGAAGATTACAACTACAAGCATGAAGAGGACCATATTATAGTTTCATAAGGAAGTGGCTCTGTTATGTGAAAAAGGCATGACACTTGTAGAGGTTCAAAGTACATTGTCAATACCATAGATTTTTAAATCTGTAATTACAACGAAACCATAGATGGAACCAGGAAAGACTAGCAAACATTACACAAAATTGTGGATGAAAGAACCACAATGTGGAGATGTGCAGAGGCAAGAAGAAGGAGGAACCCACTGTAGCAGCAACAAAAGCTACTAAATAACTTCAAAAGGGTCAGAAGAATAATGTGTATGCTTGCCACATATGTGGTTTAAATGGGCATAAGATAACAAATTGTCCCAAGTTTGGAGCAATGCAAAAGATGTTCCAAGGGAAAAATGCATTTAGCTTATACAAGAAAATGGTATTTGAGGTCAATACAGTCACTGCATATGTGAATGTAATAGATGTCAATGTTGCGACAAGAAATAAAATTATAAAAAAACAGGTGTTCCAAGAGAAAAAACCAAGGAAGAATAAAAATATTATAGATTGGAAGGAAGAAAAATTGAGAAAACAATGGTAGGGACAATTCAACATTTACAAAAAACACAAGTTACCGATGATAGATCTTCTAATTTGATAAAGGGATGGAACACAATGTGGTTGGGTATGCCCAACACTACACCTTCTATAGAACTTTTAAAACATTGGGAATCTATAGTTTCCCAAAGTAAATTGATATCAGTAAAAGAAATAATTCATGATATCAGTAAATAGATGTTGGAAACAAGTTATACTTTGAACTTGGGATGGTTACTAAAAATGGCTCCTAAGTTGAAAATATATATTTGGCAAAAACCAAATAAGCCAAGATTGTACCTAAATTAATAACAAAGTAAACAATACCATTTGTAGTACCAAAAGTAACCACAACAATAATAACTATTGATAACCATATGGTGGTTATTTAAGTACAAATTAGGAAAAACATTGTAAAGTATGTTTTGTTAGATGGAAGGTCTAGGGTTAATATCATTACAAAACAATTGAGATTGAGGTTAGGGTTACCAAAGCCTAAACCTACACCATATAATCTAAGGATGCTAAATTAGACTACTACAAAGCTAGTGGGACTGATCCACAATTTGAAGATATATGTTCACGACATACCCTATGTCATTACATTTACTGTATTATAGAACAATGTGATAGATGCTAATTATTCCATGTTGTTAGGGAGACCATGGTTGTGGGATGTTAGAATAGCCCATGATTGGGGGAACAACACAATAACAACTCAAGGTAATGGCACGGTTAAAACTATAGTAATAACTAAGCACCTAGGAGTAAAAGTGAAATGGTCAAAAATGTTGTTATGCTATGATTATTAGAATGGCATCACAGATGAAAAGGAGGATGTCATATTTGCTACAAAGCCAAAATTGTTTCCATAAGCACAATTAGTCTACCAGAAAATTTTCGGTTAGTAGAAACCACATAATCTAGACCCACACATATATTGAAGTTTAGAACCATAGTATAGAAAGAAGTAGTACAAAATTCAATTTAGTCAAGGGATAAATTATAAATAGATATGAGCCAAAAGTTACTTTTGAGGATAAGGTATATCCATAAACATATTATAAACATTAACCATGAAATGTTTAGATTGACGAAACTCTAGCCAAGGTCAAGGCTCAAAGGTTACAAATAATAGGATGGACATTCATAAAAAAATAACAATTGGCACATATGAATCTAGGAATTCAAAAAGAACCTCAAATGGTGAAGGTGAATTCAAACTTTCGACCACAGAAAGTGCGAGAATTAAAAGAACTATTGTAAGAGTACAAGGATGTCTTCACTAGCATATCACCTATAAAGATTTAAAGGGTATTCCACTAAAGTTGGATCAACACCGAATAGAATTGGATACAACCATACCACTAGCATATCAGGCCAAGTACAAATTGAATCCAAATTATGCAATGGCAGTTAAGCATGATATTGATAAATTGTTGGTAGTAGGTTTCATATAACCTGTAGAAGAGGCTACCTAGTTGTCATTGATTATTGTAGTACCAAAAAACAATGGGAGGTTTAGAATATGTGTTGACTTCAAAAAGTTGAATGTTGCAACTAAAAAGGACCCTTTCCCATTACCATTCACAAACGATGTACTAAACATAATGGTAGGGTGTGAGGCATATTCATTTTTGGATGGATGTTTTGGATATCATCAAATTTCTATAACATAAAAAAATAGATATAAAATGGCATTTGTAATACATCAAGGAGCCTTCATCTAGAAAATAATGCCATTTGGAGTGAAGAATGGATCTTCAACATTTCAAAAAGCAATAATAAAAGCATTTAGAAATATCTAGATGCTTTTATGAAGATTTTTCTAATGATTTTATAGTTTACAATGACATTGAAACTCATTTGCAGAAGTTCAAATTATGTTTTCAAAAGTGCAAGGAATACAACATCAATTTAAACTCATAAAAATGTGTTTTTATGGTGTTATTTAGAATAATTATTGAATTTATTATATCAAAGGAAGGCAAGTTACTTGATCCAAATAAAATCCAGGCCATAATGAACATGCTTGTACCACATAATTCATAACAAATTCAAGTTTTCAATGGTATGGCACAATTTTATAGATGTTTTATTAAGAATTTTCAGCAATCATGGCTCCAATTATGAAGCTCATAAAGAAGATAAAAAAAATTTGTGGACACATGAATGTTAAAAAAATTGGGAGCTTATTAAGTAAATATATATTGAAACACCAATTTTAATACACCAAATTGGGACATGGAGTTCCATGTTCACACAAATGCATCATTATTGGATGTGGGAGCTTTACTGGCATAAAATATAACATGGAAGAATGATTAACCATTAATGTATGCTTCTAGACTTCTTAATAGTGCATTAAAAAATTATAGTACCACATAAAAAGAAGCCTTAACTATGGTCTTTGCATTGCATAAGTTTAGGCATTATCTGTTGGGAAATAAAATTGTGTTTTATGTTGATCATATGGCTTTAGTTTATTTGGTAAACAAACCATAGGTTTCAAATAGAATAGCTAGGTGGTTACCTATTTTTTTAGAGTATGATTTCACAATGGTATACAAGCTAGGCAAGACTCATGTAGTTACATATGCTTTATCCAAATTACCTAATGTCATACAACCTTCAAGAATACCAAAATAGACCACATATGTTAGTTTTTTTTCACACAACCATAATGGTTGAATGATGTTAGAATGTTTTTACAAACAAGACAAATGGAAAAGTCTTTATCAACATGGCAAAAACAATGGTTAACTAAGAAGGCTAAACCCCTTATAATTAAAAATGAAGTTTTGTATAAATGGGGTAGGACGACATATTGAAGAGGTGTTTGTCAGCCACAAAAGTTTAAAAGGTCATGAAGGAGTTGCATGATGGAGCAAAAGGAAGGCATTTTGCAATTGAAGTCACATAGAAGAAATTTTTTAATGCAGGGTACTAATGGCCCACAATGTATAGAAATGTTAGTGATTTTTGCAGATTGTGTGATGCATGTTAGTGCATTAGAGGGTTGGCTACACATAATTTGGCCAAATTAATAACTTTTCCTGAATAACCATTCATGAAATGGGGCTTGGACTTTATGGGACTAATCAAATCAACAAGACGATATACATGGAATAAATACATATTGGTGGCCACAAATTATGCAACCAAATGGGTGGAAGCCAAAGTGTTAAGGATAAATACTACAACAATAATAACAAAGTTCTTATATGAGTGCATTCTCATGAGGTTTGGATATCCACTAACTATAGTTACAGATCAAGGGGTGAATTTTATAAATGATGTTATAAAAAATTTGATAGATCATTTCTTGTTGAAACATGTTAGTTTTATTTCTTGTTACCCATAGAAGAATGGTCAGACAAAGTCCAATAACAAGGTATTAGGAACATTATTGACCAAGTTAGTTAATGAAAATAAAACAGATTGGGATGAACAACTACTTATAATTATTTTTTAATATAACATATAAGGTAGTTACATGGTACACACCATATTAGTTAGTGTATGGGCTACATCCTTTAATGCCTATAAAATGCATTTTGCCAATCATTAGTAGTAACCACACAAAAAAAAAAAAAATTGGTGAAAATTTTAACAAGTAGAGTGTTAAAATTAAAGAAGTTGTAGGAATATAGACTGTAATCTAAGGTTAAATTAAGAACTCAATAGTGCAATAAAACTTTGTGGAGTCAACAAAAGAATATAAAAAAATAGTTTAAGTTTGAGGATTTTGTTCTATGGTTTCCAAAAGGGAATAAGTCACATTTGGGGAAGTCCACTAGAAAATGGTTTGGAATGTATAGGGTATAACATGTGTTACTTAATAATATAGTTTTATTGGTCACAATAACTAACTTTGAACCTAACCATGTGTTGGTTAATATTGACAAGCTAAAACCATACCAATTTATTGTATCAAAGGTACAAAATTTTGAGGTACAAGAATTGATTTATTGGGAGGAACCATAGACTACAAATTGACCATGGAGAGGAGTTTAAGAGGAAAATGGTATAGACGAAGATGAAAATGATGAAACAACACCACGATGATTATCGATTTACGATAACAAACCAATGTGTAGGACCACAAACAAATCTAATGAGTCATCAAAAAAATCAACTAACTCGCTGATAAATTAGATGATGATACAATTGAGTTGGAAAAAATTGCAACATACATGGTGGAAATGATGAAGGATGAAGGAGACGGTGATGATGACATTTAACTAAGCAAAGAAGATTAGAATGCTTCCAAACCATTGATTAAAAGTAATTGCTCCCATGTGGACATACAATAACAAGGCCATCATGAAAGGAATGGGGTGCATGAACAAAATGAACAATTAATGAAAAAATGATGGGTTGCCCTAAACAAAAAAACAAGACAAGGGAATGGTTGTTGAGCTTTCTTGCATTTGACATTGTTCCAAAATGACTTTGTGTTTTTTTAAGAATGTTATAATATGAGTGAAGAGAGTGCGATAGAAAAACTACAAAGATTTACAAGAGAAACAAAAACATAGAAGGTTGTCGAGCATGAGAGATTGTCGAAAATTGAAAAAGAGCATTACGTAGTAGAAGTTCTTGCAAGATAAAAGGAATTCTAGGCAGAGTTGGAGAAGTAGGCTAGCGAACCAATTTACAACATTGTGTTACTAAAAAAACATTCACCTTTGGCATCACCATTGTCATTCAAATCTGAAAAGGGGAAATGATTCATGGAAGAAATCAGTAAAGTGGTTAAATGTGTAAAAGATATTGGAGAGACAACAAGACCACACTGTTGGAGAGGCTACGAAACAAAATTTTCAAAAGGTAAGCGAAAGTGGCAACTTAGACCTAGTGCAACAATGCATGAACCTATGGAGATCTAGGATTCCAATGAAGAAGATGAAGAAGAGGTATTGGTGCAGTTCGGAAATTTTTTTAAGTTGTCAAATAAGTTGGTCAAACCACAGAAAGTCCATAGAAGATGGTGCAACCACATATGGTAAAACAACAACTCATGATTTCATCATCATCTCAATTAAGTTTGGTAAATTTACTAGTATTTATACCAAAACATAGAAGAATTCAATGGTGGAAGATGGATCAACAAACTCTTGCAAAAATGGGCATTAATAACTTAGATAATAACATCTATTTCTTTACACCAACTAAACAAAGTTATTCTAAGCAATTGGAGAGACTAGAGGTATGGAAACAAATGGGTTATTCACATTGTTAACCATTGACTAGAAGGAACCATACTTCTAATGTAGACCAATGGAACATTAAGAAGTGTAAATTGCCAATTGGCAATTAGTGTTAGATATCCTATAATTATATATGTGATTTATTAAAGGGAGAACATAAATTACATGAATAATAAGAATGCATTGACGTTCATGAAAGTAGAGGATGGGATTGAGGTAGATTGGGCACAAATCATATTCAATAATATGTGCAATGAATTGGATAGATGGACCAAGATGCATGAGAAAATGTAAACAAGAGGAAAAGGGGAAGACAAGAAAAAATTTGTCAGTCGACGTTGGTTCTGCAAAGATTATTTAGGTATATGTTTTAGGAGGATTCTAAGGTTCCAGCAAAAAAAACAACAAACACTCAAAAGACATCCAAAAGGTCTAAGGAGGAATTGCAACAGGCTTTGGATAGCAAAACGGGATCTCCAAAAATTTTGTAAAAAAGGAAGCACACATTTGAAGTAGGAAAAGGATCAAAATAATGGAGAAAGTTAGGAAAGGATACTAGGCCTCAACAAATAATGTGTGGAAGTATCAAACCACTAGGGGTTGTAATTCCAAGAATAATTGTTAGACATGTTCTTACCAAACCATAAAAACATTAAGGTTCATAACAAGAGTAAGAAAGGAGGCAATAGTCGCAATAGATTACATTAGAAAAGAGCATATCACCTCAAATAACAATAACACTACAAGAACAAATGAACAAATATAATATGATGCAATGGATGACTTATATGATTTTCATGTTAAGATGGTAGTTCATGAGGAGACTCCAATGGAGGTACAACTCCCACAACCACAAATGGAGCAACAATAGTCACATTCATTTTAGGAACAATAGATGGAGGTGCTAGGACCACCAATGCATTATTTTAGACCACTTGTCATAATGTTACCACAAAGTAGACCATCATTATCAGAAGGGCAAAGGTTGGATATGGATCTAGGTTTGTAGATAAGGGACATGGGAATGCCATCAGAAGATGCATTTAAGGAGGAGACACCAAAAAATTTAATACTAGAAAATTTGTAAAGGAGCTAGCGGAAGAGGTGTTAGGCAACAAAATTGCTGAAATGTTTCAAGCAATGGTAATTGTGAGTCTAAAGATGGGTAATTTGGGTTTGAAAGTTAAGTCATTCAAAACCATATTAACTATAATGGAAGAGGAGAAGCAAGGTTTGTTGAAATAAATCAAGGAACAACAAGGATATGAAAAGTAAAGATAATGTATGCAAAGTTGGAACAAATAGAAAAAGGAGATGGAGGAGAAAGTCAATGTGAAGATGTTGTAACTAATCGTGGAGCATAAGGAGATGAGAAGGAAGCTAATGGAATTTCCAAAGTTAAAGAAGGAATGCATGGAATTGAGGCAAAATGAAGAAGCATGGACTAATGTAGACCATGCATATCATAAAGCATTAATAAACTATAAGCATAAGGTTGAAGGCTTGGAAAGAGAGAAGTAATTATGGCTGCAGGAATAGGAAACTAGAAAACAAACAATTAACAAGATGACGGTACAAATTTTGCAAATGAAAAACATGGTTGCAATAAAGGAGTTTAATCAGTACAACATGAAGAAAGCCGAGGAGCAAGTAGTTATGGAGGTAAATGAATTAAAGCAAAAGATGCACAAAACCAAGTCAAAACTAAATGATTTGGTGGAGAGGAACAAGGATTGAACCCAACATATGTTAAAAATAGATTGGAGCAATATGATGACTTAATACAACATTATTCAATATTGCATACCAAACAATAGATGAATGATGCCAATTTTGAACCTAATGAATGATGGGAGTTAGAAGTTTAGTTCCAAGAAGAGATGTAGAAAAATAACATTTACAAATTTGTTGTCTTTCAAGATTGAGGTGTATTCACAAAGATAAGGTGTTTTGCAAATACATTAAAAAATTTCTCCAATTGCTTTGCATGTAAGGAAAAACATTAAGGCGAGCACATTCCTAAAATAAAGGCCCTAGGAAGAGGCAATAGTGAGTTTGGCCCTCCATTTTGGAAATGTTCCCCACATTTGGGCTTACCCATCATAAAGCACAAGATGATCATATCATGAACTTAAACATAATTGGAAGGGGAAGGTTCTTACTTCTTATGCATGTTTCTTTAAGAGTGAAAAGGATCTTGCACTTAAAAGGAAACATAATTTCTTACACTATAAAAAAAATAGCCATAAGATTGTTCCTTTTCTATGATGAATATTCATAGCATAAGGTGCTTTCCAAATATATTAGAATTGTTTTTGGAATGTTTTAGGATACATTTCCATGACTTTCACTCACCCATTATTTGCATTATCCTTATTCAAATAGTTAAAAGGTTTATGTAAAAAGTGGAGACATTCATCACAAGTCATTATTTAACATATTTTCATTGGTTTAGGGGTGTGTCCTCTTTGGCTCATTTATATAGATGAGAAGGGAAAACTTTTGGGCAAAGAATACGGGATAAAATGAGGTGTTATTAGGAACATCATGGCACCACCATTTTTTTTTGCCTCAGATAATACCCTTCTACAAATCACACTTTTTATTTTACTAATTTCTCATTATTTTGGCAAGTGTGTATGAATGTTGGTTTGGTACTTAAATTGTCAAGTAGGAATTGGTGGTTTTGGATTTGGGTATTTGAAACCTACTTGTACTTGGATTCACTTTTGGAACTGAGTAGAACCAAAATTGACAAGTTTCATTGAGATTTTAGAATTGGTGAAAATTAATTCTTGGTTTTAAAAGGTTTTTAATTGAAACTAGACTTATGGTCTAATTTGAAATTGTGATTTTAAATAGAATCGAATTTGTGGTCTAGTTCCAAATTGTGATTTTAACTGAAACTGAACTTGTGGTCCAATTTCAAGTTGTGATTTTAACCAAAATCAAATTAAGTTTTAAACAAAAACTCACTTTTGGTTTTGGTTTCAAAGTAAGGATTTAAGGTGAATTTTTAGAGTTTAGGATTTTTCTTTGTGTGGCTTGTATTTTGTGTTTTTTGTTTATTGATCCTTTTTTTTCTTTTTTTTTGTTTGTTATTATTATTGTTTAAAAAAAAATCATGCCACTTGCTTTTTACGCCAATATCTTTCCTTCATATTTATCGGTAATTTATTTATTAACTTTTTTATGAAGTTATTATTATTCATCCTCTTGTTTTGATATCATCATTGTGTTTTATAAGTTGATTTAGTTGTTACGTGTAGTTTTCACGGTGTTTGTTTTCTTGGTGCTAAATATTAATGGTTGCAATTTGAGGTGTTGTGATGATGGTTACTACAACAGTGGTTTGATAAATGTTCTTTCTCTTGTTTTGGTCATCACTTTTCAAAAGATGTTATTATTTGTCTTTTTTTTCAGTTGTTTATGTGATTTCTATGGAATTGCAAGTGTGAAATATTGTTATGTTTCATCACCTATGTGGATTGAAAAAAACCATTCATGAATCCACAAGTGGGAAGTATCATTTTGTTTTGTCACTTGTGTGAGTTGAAGAAAAATCATTTGTGAATTTGCATGTGTGCAATATCATTTTATTTATTTATTTAATGTTGTATGGGTTGAAAAAATCAGTTGTGAGTTCACAATTATGTAATATCATTTTATTTTTCATGTGTGAGTTGAAAAAATAACTTGCAAGCTTACGAATGTGCAATATTATTATTTTTCATTTATATGAATTTATTCTTTTGCAATCTTTTTTTTTTGTCTCACGACTTTTTTAGTTGTGGATGTGTAATATGTAATTAGTTTGAAATTTTTCGATGATAAAAAAATTCATTTTTATTGAACTGAAATTTTTAATCATTAGTAATACTTTTTTTATCAAATAAAAAATTGATTATTCCCAAATTTTTGAGGTTGTTTTGCATTATTGGAATCGAAATCATCAATTATGAAATCAGGACCCAAAATCGGTTCAATTTCAAAATAGGTTTCAAATTTCCAATTTGTTGGCATATTGGGACCAGAACCAGATATGCCAACAACTTGGATTTTTTTCAAGAAAATTCCAATCCTCATTTTAGAACTTGGAAAAGTGGTCCAATTTGAAACTAAGTTATAAAATCAGGCTCGGAATTTTCTTGAAAAAATCAAAACTAAAAATCAGGTTTCAATTCATTAAAAAAGGGCCCCAAAAAAAGCCCAAACGGATCCCTTGAAACTTTTTAGGAACCGAAATCAAGGATTTCTCCTAGAACCTAGGAACCGGCCAACACTAGTGTGTACTACTCAACCCTCTGATCTGGAGCTTCCCACCAAACTCACGAATGGTAATTTCCTTCCCTTCCCTCAAAAGCTTGTTATGTTTGTACGAGTGCAAAAATATTCTGACTCCATCTCCAATGGCATTAACTCTCTACACCTGCAACTACCAGGTGTGAGTTTTTTTTGTCATATTGGGGTTGAGAAAAATAATGAGATGAAGAACATAGAAACCCTTTGGCCATCATTTTGACCTAAATCAATTAGGGTTGAATAGTGGGTGAGCAGAGCACATAGAAACATGCCCTGAACTTAAGGGGGATTAAAATAATAATAATAATAATAATAAGAAGAAGAAGACCCCAAAGCAGGTGAAAGAAATAAGCAAGCAGCTGAGTGTAAGAGCATCCCCACCGGTGCTCAGTATGTGACCTTGCACATTAAAATGGGATGAAGAAAAGTCAACATTTGCCCCGTTTGGCTCAGGAAAATAGTTTTTCTCCTGCATATTTGCTCCTGAGGCTGGTAAAGCCGCAGCAACGCTGTGCACCCGCTAGAGAATGTGCTCCCGTTACAGAAGAGTGTAATAAATATGATCTGACTGCTGCTCCCTGTTTTTTGATTGGCCAATCAGAATGATTGGTCCAATCCAGGTGGTTTGCTATCAGTAGTTCCCACTTAACCCTATTTGCAGTCCCTGTTTCAGTCTTATGGGCGCGGGGTTGCAAAAACGAGTAAACAACTAAACTTGGATGTGGGAAATATTTTTGCAGGGTCACATACTGAGCACGAATGGGGATGGTCAGAGTAACTAAAAGGGTAATTAAGTGAGTGGAGCATTGACAGAGAGAGAGAGAAAGAGAGTCTATTGCACAACAGCATAGCATTTAATGCAACAGTTTTTTTTCAAAAGCCAGTGGTCTTCTCTTCTTTGTACTTAAAAAGCTTCTTTGGCCCATGCAGTCTCTCTCTCTCTCTCTCAAGGAGCTTCTCCATAACTGGACAGAGCCTGTGAAAGTAAGAAGCACCTTGTTCTTTGTCTTTTTTGCTTTGATTTGTGTTGCGGACCATATCAGATTGACTTTGTTTTCGTGTCTTATGCTAGAAAGTTTGTCAAGAATCGAACAGGGCCAAGGGGGGGAGGGGTGGGGAGTGGTGGTAATATGAAAAATTGCATTCAAGATGGTAAGGCAAACCTGTTGTCATATTATCAAGTTACCAATCCAGTCTCTCCTCCACCCCCTCCCCTTTCTGAGAGCAACCCCCTTGCCCCCAAGAACTTCATGAGCAGCAACTCAAAATGAAATAAACTGTGCAGTGTGGTGTGCCAGGTGACGGCGGCTGAACTTGCCAGAATCTGTCATCAAGGGGCCCATTCTCTGGTATGGAATAATGA
>Ga0209611_10008149_pt1 | contig 16525 bp, 11 predicted proteins | sample S1TSphgellanicum_3_FD_187693 | JGI IMG/M metagenome (GOLD analysis project Ga0209611, IMG submission 187693) | Host-associated microbial communities from peat moss isolated from Minnesota, USA - S1T2_Fc - Sphagnum magellanicum MG (SPAdes) (version 2) | ecosystem: Host-associated > Plants > Peat...
ACAATTAGCCAATACTGACTTACCCTAGTACAGTGGCAGCTCCAACACATGTCTGTTGAATAATTAATTAATTTTGAAGATTCCATTTCAAAAAAATTAGAATTCCTGAATATTCCAAAAGATTTATTATTTTCCATTCACATAATTGTGCTCTTTGAAAAAAATGTGTTTTGAAAATTTCAACATTTCTACAAATCATATAATATTGCTGAAGCTTGCCAAGGTACCTACTACATATACACTGCATATCTTCCTTATTTCCCCCACATAAGTTGCTTAAACACTACGACTTTGGCCAAGGAATATGGCCAGTGTTTTTTTTTTTCATTTTTGGACTGTGGCATGGGTGGCAACAGCAAGCAGAGTGTGGATTCACATGTGGCGACAATTTCAGCTTTGTGGCAAAAACAAACTGGCTTCAGCCATTGTATTATAAGTGCCCTTGGGCGATGTTATAAATCTGGCTACCAAATCTTTGCATCTCTCACTTTCTAACTATCTACACTATTCCTATCCTAATAATATGGCAAAAAGCATGACTAAGGGATTGCAAAATAGCACTCATGTATCAAAACCGAAATGGGCTGACCCAAAACTTGCTGTAGTCATGAAAACTAAAGACAAAACATTATTAGTACTGGCCCCATCCATTTGCTGTCATCACATTAGCCCAACTCTCAAATGTAGCTACATATGGAAAAATTTCCGGAATGAAATTTTTTTGTGCATACATAGCAACAAGTTGCAAATGAAGGTTCAACCAATTCTGTAGCCATGGTACCATTGCTTGAGCTGTATTAGACTTAATTGTCAGCGTGAAATAATCCTTGCTAAACATCCAAATCCCACCTGGAAATAATGGTAGGCACCATTCACTGTGATTTGTCACCTATTGCAACTCCACATGCACATGGATTGCCAAAAAACTCTTTTAGCACCTCCAAATGTTTTCGAAAAGACATGTTTGCATCTACTTACAACTAATATTGGGGATAAATTATTCCCATGGAATTGAATATTGTTTGTTCGGGGAACCGAAAATCCAGCTTCTCAATCAAGCTTGTAGCAGTCTCTGTTAATTCTAGCCTCAACCAATAACCTGATTTTTTGCATTAAAAAGATACTCCAATCTAAAATGAACTAACTTAGAAGTCCTAAAATGTGGAACAAAAAAATAACATACAACAAATATATGAAAAAGGATTTTGGTTGCAATCTTACATTTATAGTCAACTTTTACAGGTTGTACATGAACAAATGTTGTTTGTGTCATTGGAAGCATCATTCTTTATTATGAATAGACGACACCCAAATGAGCCCATATTTTTTCACCATTCAACACAAAAGCAAGGTGTTCAACAATATCAGAGTTGTAATTTGTGACCCACTTTAAGTGGATCTGCTGATGGTTACATACCATCAAACTATTTGGTGAACAAAATTCATCATTAATGAATGCAATGTTGTTGTTAGAATATAGCTTACAAAGTTGGCCTCGGCAGACCTTAACAGTTGCAATGAACTCATAGAGAAAATCGTCCCATCTTTGAGCAAACTTCAACAATGAACCAATTGCTTCCATCAATGGAAGCATGACAGCAAGTCCAAGGAGCAAATGTAGGTTTGTGAGGAGGCCCAAGTTGACCTGCAATAACAACATTCCAATAGATTGCCACATTAAACAACTAGAAAATGGAAAGTCCTCATGTAGTCACAACATAATATTTGTGATTATTATATCTTTTAAAGGCCCAGGAAGCAAACCATTTTAAACCATAAGAAATTAAAACATCCTAACATTTCTCACTAAAAGGTTTCACTTGATTAGATTTGAAATGCATGTATTAACTTTAAGTATTCAGATTATGTACATAATTGATCAAAATTAATCAAAATGACCAATTGATATGAACAAACTTTTGTGACTAACTAAATCAAATCAAGTTTTAGTGATATTAACCCAAAAATTTGTTACATAGTTCAAACTAAAAGGTTTTATTGATAAAAAATGAAATCATTAAACTAGCATCAAAATGAAAATTGAGACAAGATTGTGTGTCATTAGAAATTTTGATCGAATCAATCAAATGAGCTTTTTCAAAAAAGAATTTTTTTTGACTAGGCCCAAACTAGAGAGATTTTTTATCAAGAATTCAAGAGTAAATAAATGAATCATAGACAAGAAATTAGATTTTAAACTATTATTTGATTCTCAATTTTTTGAAATTTAATAGACTTTGATTTGATTAATTGATAGGTTTTAGAAAATTGAAATTCATAAAGAATAATTTGGACATTTGGGGTTTCATTCACCTTTGCCATTTGTATGGAATTTTGATTAACTTGCATGATTACAAGCAATGGCTTATATTTTGCCATGATTCTCTTTAAAGGATCCAACATTGACATCCACTATGTTTTCACACGTTTTTCAATATTTTATTGCCATTGGTTTCAATGATTACAACAAGTTTTTGGAACTTTAAGTGGCACTTGGGGGAATGTGAAAAATAGGAGTGTAGGTTTGTCATGAACACATCAAGACCAAAAAAAAAAGTTAGATTAGATAAGGGTTGCATTGCAAGGTTTATCCTATGAGCTATACAATGAACACCCATTGAAAAAGGTGCCCAAACATCTCTAATTTGTCTTGTAACACCTTTCCCTCCCGCCCCAAAACCCCATCTGTACCAAAACATAACAATTTCTTTCACGTGTCTTCTTGTGTTAAACCCCCACACTTCATAAAAGTAACAATGATAATTTCAGTCAAATCATTGCTACTTGACGCATCCACAATACATTCAACTTGAAGCAAAATAGGAACTTTGACCCATGATTAAACAACATATGCATGAATGCAAATCCAAAAACCATTGTCAATAGTTGTGACTTCATCACATGACACTATTTTGAACTAGGTAGCTTGAATAGCCTTGATAGTGGCTTCATGGACTTGCATATGCATGAATTTAACAAAGGACTAACATTGTCATACCAATGCATGGACAAATTATTTGGGACATTCAAACTTCTGAAAAGCTCATAGATTGACTCGAACTCCAACATGGGACAACCATGAGACAAGACATGAAAGATACACTTCATTTGGATAACTTTTCTATTCCCTTCCCGTGCATGTTTGTTTATTTGAACCAAAACAAACTTGGAACCCCTCTACACATACAATTTCATATTCTTAAGATGTGCACAATCTTGTGCAATATATTTCCCACCTTTTTTCACCCCCAATCTTGGCATCCCAAGAAGTAATTTAATGACCTTGATGTTTAGTTAAAGTATCCCACTAACATCCCATAATTTTTTCCTTTTTTTCATTTATAGAAAAGACATTTTGCTTTTCATTAGATTTATCATGCCATCTTTAGACACTACACCCTCTGCCCATGGCACCTTGGTTGCCCATTCTGTTTGGAATTTTCTAGTACTATCATATGACTTCTTCCATGATTTACCTTCACTACATTTTTGCTTCTTACTCAATGGATCATTTGTTACATCAAACTTTGACACAGACAAATGATAAACATTGAATGGCACAACATCATGGAGTTGATAGTCTTGCAAGTTAGGATCAACAAAAGAATCATCAAGTCCTAGGATAGTGACATTAAAAGGAGCAATAGAAGATGAAGGGACATTAAAAGGAATAGTAGAAACAACAAAAGACAAGGGGCATTAGGATTTAAAAGTAAACTAAGACATGCTACAGAAGTAGGAATAGCTGTGATTTAGAAACTAGAGTCATCAAAATCAAGGGGACTCCAAGCCCATTCAAGAGGTGAATTAGGCCCACATGATGAAGTAAAGGTTGGAGGATACATTGTTGAATTTGATACCAACAACAAAGGTGAAGATAATTTGGGATTTTGATTAGAATTAAAATAAGTTCATAGCCCTAAAGACATACTCGGGAACTTGTAAGCTCGAGAACTTGGACTTGCAAGCTTGGGAATTCAAGATAATACACACTATGATGGATTCCTTTAAATTTTAAGAAAAAAAATTCGACAACAATTTTGGATTCTCAAAAGCTTGAAAATTTTGTAGCAAGGGGCCATAATTAAAATTTTACTTGAAGATATGAGGTTCATCTCTCGAATCCAAAGAATCCATTGGATGACTCCTGGGACCAAAAAAAAATCCATAGTTTTTTAGACATTGGTTCAAGACACCAATTCACCTCAATTATACATGGGAAACTTTCAAGCTGAAGGAATGCCTCTTCAACCAAAGGTTGCACATTAGGCTGAAAAATCTAGCGACTTATGGTCTTTGCTTAAAGGCTTTACAATGTGGTGCATCTAGTTAGAAAGAAACAACTTAGTTTTTAATGGTAGTAGGTGGCATAATCGTAAGCTTAGAATGCTATTTTGGGAGAGCCTTCTGCACCATGGCTGATTCAAATGGAGTGCATGATGCAGAAGCTCCTAAAACATATAGAGGAAGAAGGTCATTTCCTTGAAAGGTTTGATGAAGTTTGGTGTCCCCACCATGCTATCCGAACAAGGATGAGCTGAAAATTAGGCAGTGCTACCAACCGCACTATGGTAGCTTTGCGTGGTAGGTGGGTGGGTCTTTTTTGGCTAAGGTTGGAAGCTCCCCCAGCTCTCTGTGGACTGGTCTCATTCTGTAATGAATTTTTTCCATTCTTGTCAAAAGCATAATACAGTAAACTCCTTTTATAATCATGCCCATTTTAGTCACATTCTTGATTGTGTCACATATTTCTTGGTAACCATCCATTTTAGTAAGAAACACCATTTTTAAAAGTCACTATCACACCCGTTAGTAGCACAAAATATTTGCAAAGGTATTTTTTTTGTAAATGTGATTATAACGGGGGAAATTTAGGGTAAATATTAGGGTTTTATAAATTATAATTGGCAATGTTAATGTTGCTTTGTGTTCAAGTTGTACAAATTAACAACAATGGATCTAGTTGAAGAGAAAAGAAAAAATAACAACTTTCTACTATAAACAAGCAAAAAAAATGTGAACTTGCTAAGAAAACAAAAAAAATTAATTAAAAAAACCTAATTGACAAGAAACACAAGTTAATAGTTAAAGAGTTCAAACTCAATGTAAATTGTCACATTAAAACAAATAAAAATCACAACCTTCTTTAAGTCCAATAATACATAATAGAGTTTAGAATAACCTATGTAAAAAATTTAAACAATTAGCACCTTTACTCTAACATAAAAGAGCTATTTTGTATAGTTTTATTTTGCCTATAATAAAAATCTTGTAAGAATTTATATGGAATGTGGTTATACATGTTTAAATCACAATTAGTTAGTGTCAAAAAAAAGTGGTCACTAAGGGCCAAGGTGACCACTTTTGGATCCTTTATAAATGGGGTTTATTGTAAAATAAAATATTGTGTGCCTTTTCTGTGCGCACGTGTGTGGTTTTGTGTCTTTGTTGTAAATTGTGTTTCAAGTTTATGGTTTGGCAATGTTCTTGTTATGCTAATGTTTAAAACATTGGATTTTGAGGCTATTATGTTATGACTTCTATAGCTTTTTGGGTTTTGATGTAATATAAATCAACTTTTGTCAAGCTTTTGTCAAGGAATTTTTTTTTCAATTTCAAACATATGATTATGTCATCATTTTTTACATGGCATTTGATTGGTTGATGATCATTTAGATCTTTTTTTCCATATTTTGACATGTTAAAAAAAATTAGATTTGGATTATGAAACTTGTGTTTCAGTAAGAAAATATTTGTCAAATTTATAGCAATGAGTTCTAACTCATGATATTTACATCAAAGCATAAGCAAAATGATGTTTTGGTTAAAAATTAGTACATATAAATGAAGGTGTTGTATATGATGTTGCCATGCCAAATTATAGTCTACATAAACATAAAGGTATTACAAATGTTCTTGTCATAGTATATTAAAGTTTGCATTAAAAATGAGGATATTGCATTCCCAAAATCATTTTGTCAATTTCAATTATAGTTGTGAACAATGTGGGTGTTGCATTCACTTTGTCATTTTCCCATTTGAAATTATAATTTACAAAAACAATGAAAGTATTAAATTTTACAAACTACCCTTGGTTTCAAAAAACTTAAATATTGGGTAATAATTTTTGGATCTACCCCAAATGTACTTATAATTGCCATGTGTTTTTGGGCATCTATTGCAATACCTACATTCTAGGTATTAACATCAAATATTAAAAGGATAACTTAAGTCAAGGGTGACAAAGGTTTTGTAAGACTTACATTTGTTGGCATTGGCATCAAGCCTTTTTTTGTGTCAATAAATTTAGTTCATCATTAGTCTATAGGTACGTCGGCCCATAAATGTAGGTGGGTTTGTGCCATGTCAACAAGTGAATAGTAGGTAGGTGGGGGTAAGTGAATATCAGGTAGGTAGGCAAGTGGGGTGAGTTGATAGGTTATTTTAGGTAGGTACATAAATAGGTAAACAAACATGCAAGTAGGTAGGGAAAGATAATAGGTCATTTTAGGTATGTACATACGTATGTAAACGAACATTCAATTAGGTAAGGGGGGACAATAAGTCATTTAAAATAGGTAGACATCTTGGGGGGTGGGTAGGTAGGTAACATGTCAACATGTAGGTCAAGGTGATGGGTTATAAGTTAGTGGAAAACAATATGGGGTAGTAGGTAGGTGAGATTAAAGTTGAAGACTGTTTATAGTTTTTTTTTCAAAACATTAAAAACCAAAAAAGTTAGCACCAAAAAATGTCACAGTGCTAATCATAATGGTTGTTAACACAAGGATAAGAACCCAATGTAATTTTTGAAATGTTTCATTCATTCCTTGTATTCCATCCAAACTTGAACATTGGTGTGTGTTAGTTCATTTTAGCCCAATCCAAAAACAACCAATACATTTTTATTTTTTTAAATTTTTTGAAAACTCCAACTAAACTGACAATTCAAGTTTTTGTTAATGTATTCATTGATGCCCATAAAATTTCATACTATTCCATTTATGATTTTGATTATTTGGTATATGTTTAGGTGTTACCAAAAAAAAAGATTAAAAACCTTTTGAAACGTATATTCACACAACATAACATTTATATTTCAAACATATTCACAAATATGGTGTTTGTTTCATAAACATATATAGATTCAAATAGAGCCTCACAAATTCAATGTTATTTGAATATCAAGGTTTGTTATACAAACACAGAAACCCAAGTAATTCTTGAAAAATGGCATAATAAATCAGAGTAATGCAACTTCTTCCAATTAATGAACAAATGATAATTTCAATTTCACCACTACAAACATGCCTTAATCCATAATTATCATCTTTCATTTGAAGGTTTGGCCAAAGACTAACACTTTCAGTGTTCTTTGGGTCAATTGAACCCCTAATCCCATATCCAATGGCAATGCATGTCTAGAATCCAAACCATGTAGTAAATACATGTTTTAACCCTTTCTTATTTTGTTATCATTCAACAATGTATAACATCATATTTGAATGGGATTACTCATTCCCACTCTTAAAAGGTTCAAAACTACAACTACCTCAATTCATGACCAATTCTTTTCTATTCCATTTCCTTCATTCTCTTAAACATTCTTCTTTTTCATGGCTCCATAACATAAACTTCAATCTTTCTTGTATAGGGATACTCAACAACATGTTTTTTGACCTCCTTTACATTTCCCAACTCATTAACCTTAACATAATAAGCCCAATTTTCTCTTCAATTCATTCTCACCAAGCCATTGATATGCTTCAAAAACCTCAAAGAAACCTTGAGAACTCTAACCTCCTTACCTTGTCTTTATACTCCAATATGAACCCCTAATAAAATGTAATGGACCATACATTTATTATTCTAACTGATCTACTATTGGGTGCAATGGAAAAAAATCCGACAATAATCCATAGTCTAAAACCAAATAACATATGCTTGTACTTATAACAAGAGCACATTCAAAAAAATTTAAGAACATTTAACTTAACAATTCAATGCCTTCCACTTAATTCCCCTTTCTAAAATCTTGTCTAGTTGTTTATCCTCCTCACAAAGTTTCCAAGTTGTCCTTCTTGTAAAGCTTGTTAACCTTGCTTTTAATAATTTGTTATCCTTCACAATTCATAGTTCTTTCAAAATAGTAAGCACACATGCACCATATCCAACACCAATAGAAAGCAATAAACACACAACTTCTCCGCACCATCCCCATAATTTTTTTTAATGGCCATAAACATCCTTGGAAAAAAGATAACATAATGCAACTTTTCCCTTTGCAATAAAGTTGACACCAACAGCCCCAAACCCTAAACCATTCTTCATTCACACTCTTCCATTCCTAATGCATGTCATCCTTGAAGTTTTCTTTTCACACTAATCCAAAATTTGGTGTATCATGTCATTTTGGGTCACACATGTATCTTTTTTATTTTTTATTAGTATCAATCAATTAATGGTGTTCATTGTGTCATTATAAAATGTAATGGGTTGGTGGGTTGGTTTGCCATTAACCTACTCATGTAGGATAATAATTAAACTAAGGATTTTTTCAATAACAATTTTCAACCTTTTTGAAGTCTGAATATTGAGGAAATTGAACAATTGGATCTACCTTCATCCCTTTTCCACTACTTTGTAAAAAATTGGTGAATTCTCCAAGTATATTTGGAAGGCACATTACTTTTAATAAAATTTTAACTCCAATTAAGAAAACATTTTTTGTGCATCATTTCATTTTCAAATGAATCATAATTATTTTAAAACTTTATTAGATTTTAAAAATGTGGTAAGGAATAAAACATGGCTATTATGGGAATTTGGGTCTCAAACTTGGTTTTCATTCCCAAAATAACCTTATTTTTTGGTCTTTACCCTAGATGCGAAAATAAAAAGATTTTTTCTAGTGTATGTGGACGGCACATTACCTTCAATAAAGTTTTTGTTTCAGCAAAAGATGATACCTATAATATTTCCTAGTGTGTATTTAGGTGTAACTTTTGTTGCATGTGGGCATTTTAATGTAAAAAACAATTCTTAGTAATTATCTCAATTTTTATTTATGTTTCTTATAACTATCATGTGTTCCAAGGTCGGCACCTACTACTATTACTATCACCATACTCACAACACATAACATAAAAATACCCTAATTGGTACACCACATCCAAACCATCCCCCTATCTAGGGTTAAAGTCCTTTGAAATCAAATAACATTATAGAACTACTGTCAATAAACCACTAAGGTGAAATCCTTCAGTTCCAAGGTAAGAGGATCATTAGGCCGAATGCAAATGTGAACCCCATCATTAGTCGCCAATATGGAATCCTTCACATTTTCAACCAAAGGCGAGACATCTTAGGAAAAAATATTAGATTAATTTTTACTATGAAACTATGGGAACCACATCTAATGGGTGCACCGAAAACAAAACCATTTGCCAACCGATATTTAGTCCAAGGGTGATGTCAAACATGCCATGTGCCATCCTCTTGAACATCAGTCACAAACCAACATAGTGGCAACTCCTATGGATTGCCCATACAACATACACCATAAACCAATAGGTATAACAGGCAAGGATGGGTCAATATGGCCATCCGCATTAGGAAGATGACATGGCACACAATTACGCACATGGTCCCTCCATGTTTGACCATCTCATCCCTCCAACAATATTCTGAAAGGTAAGACTTTTTGAACACACAAAATCACAGGACCTGCAATCACATCCAATGTGGTGGGTGTTGTTCGTTGTAGGTAAACATAATCCCTTAACTCAAACTTATGAACCCTTACGTCGATAACCTCCTCCACAAATCATGGCATATTGAAGAGTATCTTGGTGTTGAACAATTGTTAGATTTTCCATAGCCATAAGCATCACTCGCTTGAATAAAACAACCCACTACTCACATGCCTAAACCCACACTAAAATATCATTGAGACTAATCATAGTCATAACGTCGCATTGAATGGAAGTTGGTAACTCATGCACCCAATTGAATAATAGAAAGTAAAATGAAAAAGATGCCAATGAGGCTTGCCAACTAAACCTATATCCCATGGCCAACCATGGTAATTACAAGTCCCAATCTCAAGTGTGGCCTTTTTGAAAGCCATACTTTCACAATCCTCGCTTCACCATCTTCATCATTCGTTTGGCCAACCCATTTGCCTTGGGATGATCTCGTGAACTAGTCTAATGATTTATCAATGCCTTTTCACACAAATTTTAGAAATCCCATTAAAGTTTTATACCTTGGTTGGTGAGAACCTCAGCTAGAACACCAAACCTACTAAGCACTCTATACAGAATGCATATACATTTCCCTCATTGCTGTAATCCAACAAGGGCACCAATTCCAACCACTTGGAGAAGTGTTCGATCATAACCAAAACATAGCGATTATGTCAAGGTGTCAAACTTAATGGGCTAGCAAAATCCAAGCTCCATCAATAACCTAGCCCCATAATCGGTAAGGGTTGTAGTTGGGGTGTTGGTGTGTTGAATGATGCTCGTACTCAATCACACACCACACACCGAGATACATTTTGGGGTTCAAAGGACCTATAGTTGCATCCCACGCCACCAATATTGTGCCTAGAGCAAATTGTAAGTCTATTGAAGCCCAAAATGGCCCAACTCCTCATGAACATGTTGCACAAAACCTTCATGCTACTTTGGGCATGGTACTACCATACTTGCCCATCTATCCACATTCGTAATAAAGAATTACCTTCCCATCAAAACCATTTTGCCCTGTGGACAACCCAATCCCACTCCTTGGATGTCAATCCTACCGAAACCGCACATGCCTATAGATATGCAATAACAAGTAAATATAGATGGATGTTTAGGGCATTATTGCCTTTTGGTTCATCATCATTACTCTAGGAATTCCCACCACCCATGTTACCCTGGGGTACATCCTTAGAACACCCCAACAAAGTACACAAGTATGCAAAAGCATGCCATCCTAACATAGCTTCCAAATCCACCTCTCCATGCCACCTGGCACTTGTGGTATCCTCCTCACTAGAACTTGGGTTCTGATTCAACCCATTGACATCCCAATTAACCTTACCAACCCTGTGAACAATGTCAAAATCATACTCCTATAAAATAAGTGCCCATTTGGCCAACTTGCCCGTGAGTTGATCTAATTCCATCAAAAACTTCAAGGGCTGGTGATTGGTAACCAAAATAACTGTGCTACCATATAAATAACAATGGAAAGAAAAAACTGCCCAAACAACAATGAGGCACTATCCCTCATACAAATTGTATTTTGCTTCTATCTTGTTGTTGGACCAATTGGCATACACCACCACAAACTCCCAACCATCGTCATCTAGATGGATAAGCACAACTCCTAGCCTTAAGGTACTCCAATCAATATGCAATTGAAAAGGACATCTTCGAATGTTCTACATTAAAATCTATAACTACAGTAAAACCCTTGACATAACAACACAAAAAAAGATAAATTATATGAAGTTAGATTAAATTTAACTTTTTTTTTGCCACCCATTTGCAAATTCTCCATTTCATAAGGTGCCATCACCATATTTTAATTTCAATTTCAATATAATGGTGTTCTTTGCCCCACACCTCTTTTGTACTAGGATGTTAGAAGTTCCTTTCCCTCATTAGGACAAACATAAGATAATGACTCATGACAAGAGTTTAAAATATATTTTCCAAGCAATTATCTTATACTAGTATGGTGGTGATTTTTGGACTCTAAGAAAAAACCTCCTTCTTGCTTCAATTTTTTTTAACATAAAAAACTAATGATTTAAAATTTAAACTTGTCAATTTCACAAAGTTGTTTGGAAGAAAGGAAGTGGAAAAATGGAAGGAAAAATAAATTTTGTTGGTATAAATTGTTGGTAAAAAACCCTACAAGAACAAGGGAAACAAACAAATCATGGAATATTAGAAAAAAATCACATAAACAAGATTTTAAAGCAAAGCAACAAACAAAAGACTATAAAAAAATCCAAGAGCATGGTAACAAAACAAACATCCAAAGCAATGTACGAGAAAATACAATGTGACCACCCAAAGTATGAACATTAACACCCACATATGAAACAACAATATGTGTAATTCACATCCCCATATTATCTAATTTGGATTGTGTTGTCATATTTGGGTTTCTCATACCATTACCATGTTCTAACAATGTTAAGACGATTCCATGGTTGCCCAACCTTTTGAAAAGTTGTGGCCATGCAATCACATTTTTGCAATGACCAATTGACAACTATTGTAGTTTTGTTCCCACCATAGGTGTATTCATCATAATAATTGGCAATTTTTCCTAAGGCCTATTGGTGGTTTGAACCATTATTGTGTGTATATGGTTTACAATATACACATCATGTAAGTGTATAATTGTGTAAGGTTGTCTCATGTCATATAAAATTATTAGAATGTAATCGTGAAACAAATATATTTACACAAAATGTAATGACATGTAAAATCATGTAAATAGATACAAATATGAAGTTAATAAGCGCAAAACATGTAAGCATGGGTTTTTTTCATGTCAACTAATAATCAATTTTTGTCAATGCATTCTAAGAAGGAAATATATAATGATTTTCAAAATCAAAGATGCATTTGCTATGTAAAACGAATTCATTGAATCAACAAAATGTTAATGTGAGTATTGGGTTGAATCAAAATTATTTGCATAGGTTTCATACACATCCAAATAAGGCTAGCACAATTAGATTTAGCCATATTTTATGTGTTAATTACACATCCACTCACAACATTGATTTGAACCAATGTTCTTTGGTTTTTGATTTTTTAAAAAAACCTTTGGTCCCAATTTTGAAAAGTTTTTAGTTTTTTATGGAATCTCCAATTCAATTTGGAGAATGGTTTTTTGGATTTCTAAAACCTCTCCAATTTCAATCATTGTAAAACAAAATTGAAGCCTAATTTAGTTTTAAATCAAATCCATTTCCATCTCCATTACACATAACTAAACATAAATTTGTGCAATATTGGTTTAAACAACTTTGTTCAAACAGTTCAAACAATTCAAAAGAGATTATGGAATATTAATTATATACAACAAATTAAAACTAATTATTTGCATAAAGAGTGTGATTAGGCCTTTATCATTTTTGAAAAGTTATATTTATTTACCTTAAAAACTTGAACTTGTTTGTTCAAAAAAGGACAAGACCCCCAATTTAAGTTTTAATTCAATTTTAGAAAAAGGTCAATTGTCCAATCTAATTCCAATGGTAGTGGTTCTAACAAAACATTAAACATGTGAATACTTTAAAACTAGAACTAGAACTTAAACCTAAACCTACCTAAAATCAAGAACTTGACAACATGGATTTGAACCCACAACCATTTTTAAAGGTGGCCATGGATCTCGATCACTATAGGGGCTACCTATTTGGTTCGATGCTACCATGTTACATAACTAATGTTTATAAAATCTTATAACATGGGTTTTAACAATATAGATTAAAAATGATATTCAAAGTCAATATTACTGTGGTAAATTTTTCACCAAATTTCAAGTGCAACTAGGGGGGTGCAAAATGAAAAGGGGTTCACTTCTTTGTTGTACAAAAATCACGAAAAACAACTAACCACCTACCCTAGTGCCCATTAAACCACCACTTGGAGACTATTTGGTTACTTGTGCATGTGAAGGTAAAGGTTTTTTTTTGGCAATAACATTTAGGTTTACATTTTTTTTGTCATTTCTTGGACTACTTCCAAAAGCTTATTACCAATTCTATTGACTACTTTATAGATTTCACCTTTAGTAATAGATACTTGCTTTCAATATTTAGGTTATGCAATGAAAAGTTTATGAAACTATTGCTTTTAAAATTATCCCCCTTGAGGCTTATGCATTTTTTAACATTGTCACCATTTGGAGATTGGGTGTTAAAGGGATCTTCACATGATGATTTGGAAGGTGTTGGGGTAAATTGATTGTTGATAAAGATTTTTCTATTAACATTGTTTGTAAATCTTATGTTATAGGTATCTACCAAACATATGATCTAAAATAACTAACATGGGGATTTGATATCCAAAATATTGTTGTTGCAACTTGCAAGTATGTTTATGACTTTGCTCATTTCATTTTCATCAAATGGTATATATGTTCAAGTGGTTTGTAACTTAAAAGGGGATGCAAGGCATGTTTCAATTTGCTATAGGTGTAAATAGGTGCTTTGAAATTTTTTCTTTCCTTAATGAAAGTTCACACTTGCCTTTGGTTTACAATTATAATTAATTTTCTTGAATTTGAGCTTCTATTTTTACAAGTATGATTCCATTGAACCTTCTTGCCAATTTCAATTCAAGCCCATCTTCCTAGCAAAAATTAAGTGTCCAAGTTCATGAAAAAATCTAGTTTGTATGAATGAGAGCCATGATTATGAAGAAATTCATGTTAAATGTATGTGTCCAAATGTTGTAAAGAAGAGGAAAACAAAAAATGAAGGATATAAACACTTTTAGGATGCATGGGCAAAAATGTGTTTAATGAAAGTGGTAAAGTTCATCAAGGTGGAGGCTATGTACTTACATGGAAGGAGACATAATTTTTTGTAGCTTAAGCTTGATAGTTTGTAAAATCATGTAGGAATGTGTAAGGCCAAAATCTCAATGCTTGGGGTTGAAGTTGGTTCTTACTACTATTTACAAATAGGTTCAACTTGCCAAAAATGAAAAAAATTACATTAGTTGAAGCCCTTGTCCCTCTATGCTTGACTTTGTGCTTATTGAATAACAATACATATGAAAAAGAAATATGTTCCATTTTCTACAATCTTTCATCTCCTTAACAAAGGAAGACCCATGACCAATTATGAAGGTTCAAAAGACTTGTATACTTTGCTAAAGGTCAAGCACATTTCAAAAGAACATTAAGCTAATTCTTCTGGTTGGTCCATAGTAGAAAACATGCAAGTTGTCTTCTTAGCTTCATTCGAGAAGGTAGTGGTACTTCTTAATTTTATTGTAGTTAATGTAGATGAAGTGGCCACTATAGCTATTGGACAATAGCTAGTGGATTGCCATTCAGTACTATGTAGTGTATTCTTGGACGAGGATCCCACTTTTAGTGTGTGTGGACAAAATGGATGTCCAAAGTACCTCTAACAATGTGTATTCCCTAATGTTGGACTTCTTTAATGATGGGGGTTTGTAACTTGAAGATGTTGCAGGGAAATTCATGTATGGGCTTTGATGTGGGGTTTATATTTTGAAGGTCACTAAAGTGGTGTTATTGCCCAAACGAAGGAGAAAATTACACCATTTTGGTTGGGTGTTCACTATTGTGCTCATCACACCAATTTGATAATCAAAACTTTGTCAAAAATGGAATTGGTGCATCACCATAGGCATTTTCATAATCCTTCTATGGGTAGTTTTCCCATTTTCCAAAGAAAGTATTGAATGTTTCAAAAGCTTGTTGAAACTATAAAGCTAATAGGTGACAACTTTTTGAAAAATATGAAAACCAAATGGATCAACATGTTTTATGGCTAGCCTTGCCAAAAGGGTTTATGTAAAATACTATTTTTCGGTTATCAAGATGCATGCAATTGCCACTAAGTCTAGCATTGCATCTAAACACTTGGCTTTGTTATGTGACTTGGATCTACTATTGGGGCTCCATGCCCTTATATTGCCTTTGTTTGAACTTTGATAAGACTTGGTGCCCTCATCATGCTCTCTTTGCTAGGGAGGGGAGGAATATTAAATGGTCATACCACATGCCTAAGAAATGTAGTTTCCTTTGGTTGTTTGTTAGGCCTTTTGCTGGATTTGGGTTTCCCCTGGCCTGGTGTTTGGCTTTTGCCCATTTGTAGCCAGATTTGGCTAAGTCCTTTTGTGGAGTATCACTAGTCCACCTACATGATGAAGTTGAAAAAAAAAACCCCTGGTAGAGATTGTGTATTTAAATTTCTCCCAAACCTGCCACTTCAAAAACAAATTAAGAAAAGATCTGCCAACTGATCACATCTTTTAGCCTGATGGTCTTCCCATGTATTCTGTCATACCTTTAAGGTGGGCCTGACTCTCGAAGACTTCAAAATACCTTACACTGAGGTCACTTTCATCATTAAATAATCCTCAAAATAGTGAAATGAAAATTTGTGAAAAATATGAAGTTGACATGTTGAAAATCATCATGATTATCATAGGCTACACTCGAAATAATTTCACTCCTCATATCATTATATTATATTAGGCGGTGGAATTCTTTTTTCAAAACTAAAAAGAATTAATTTTTTGAAAAAAATAATCATTCATTTTGTCAATGTGGAAACTGACCCTAAACTGACACCTAGGGTACAGTATTGTCTTTTTGCTGCCGGGCAAGATTGCCTGTCAATTGTCATATTCATTATGATTTTCAAAGGCACTCAAAGGCACTGATCAGGCCTTTTGCAGCCCTTAGTGTGAAGTGAGCTTGGGCAACCACAGCATTTTCCTCCAATCAGTGATTTTTTAAT
>Ga0209611_10008151_pt1 | contig 16523 bp, 10 predicted proteins | sample S1TSphgellanicum_3_FD_187693 | JGI IMG/M metagenome (GOLD analysis project Ga0209611, IMG submission 187693) | Host-associated microbial communities from peat moss isolated from Minnesota, USA - S1T2_Fc - Sphagnum magellanicum MG (SPAdes) (version 2) | ecosystem: Host-associated > Plants > Peat...
CCCCCCCCCCCCTCACATTAAAACTTGATAACCTTCCACATAAATGACCTAAAAATATGAAAAATACATATATTCTTGCACAATCACAAAATTAATAGACTTGATCCCTAGTGTCCACCAAATTGTAATTTTTTAACATATTAAAATTCAATACACAAACCTCTTTTTCTTTTTTTTTTTGCATATTAGTTTACATAACAAAAAACTAAATATAAATATTACCCAAATCTTAGTTAAGATATTTTTGTGATGCCATTGACCTAAAGCTAATGGTCATTAGGTTCTCATCTTTTATCCTTTAATTCACAATTAAATAATTAATGCATTGTTTTGTACTGAAATTCAATACACTTTTTTTGGCATATTATTGTATTAAATAATACTGAAATCTTTGTGAGGATATTTTGATGATGTCATCAACCTAAAGCTAGTGGTCACCAAGTTCTCATATTCTATCCCTTAATTTACAATTAAATAATTCAAAGACAATCTCTAGGTATAAACTTGTTAATTCACAATGAAATAATTAAAACATAATTTATATGTATAAATTCATCAATACAAGTAAACAATAGTGCCCATCATGCCACCAATTTTTTTTTTAAACAATTTTTTTTAAATATAAAATGTTTAAAGTTTGGTATATCAATAAAATCAATCCACTAATTTGATAAACAAGGTTAAAGTTCACCTATATGGTCATCATTGAAATCAAAAGCATTAAATATTATCATACATGTATTTACAATTTTGGGCTTCATGTACATGTTCTGCTAGTGATGATCATTTATTTTATTATTATGGTAGATGTTTGGAAAATAGGAATATATTTTTATTGTTAATGTTATCCTATAAATGTAATTGCATTTGTGCCACATTATAGATAGATTGTTCAATGTCAAGTCCAAATGATATGTTGGTTTCATATGCTATTGTGAAAAGGCCACACAATGAATTGTCTATCTATTGCATGATATTCGCATAGACATTAATTATATTAATTAATAATTGTATGGTGTCATCTAATAAAATTTTCTTCATTGGTGTATTTGAATCATATATTGTGCAATGAATATTAAGAATGGAGGCATGTATTTTGATTAATATCCAATGATTGTTGTTTGTGAATACATTTGAAAACAATTGTTTAGGTATCTATGTATAGTTCATGTGATTGCATATGTGTTTTGTTGGTAACTTAATGACTATAGTTTTTGAATGTATAACATTTGCACTGCAACTACCATATGTTTGTTGTATAACCATCCACTAGGATCAAAGAGCAAGCTTTCGTTGTTTTTAATAATTGGAGTTCTCCTGCCAATAGTTGATGATAATGTCATCAATAATGTCATTGTTTGAATCATCATTTATTGTAATTATATTATTTTATTTTTCATTGTTGGATTTTAATTAGCGATGTTTCTATTGGATGGTTTGATTTCATAATTGGTTATGTTATGTTTTGATGTAAGTGTATTCATTTCTAATGATCCTCTTTTTAAGTTTGCTTTGCGATGCCTTGAATAGTTATATCTTGAAGGATTACAAGTCCATTTATAGAATGTAAACGTGATAATATAATGTATATGTTGTGCATATTTAGTGGCACATTATTAGGTGGGTGACAAAGGTCTTTAATTAAGTGATCAAATGTTTGTCCTTGTACTTTGAAATATGTGAGACAAAAGGCTAAAGCAAATAGTAATTGATATCTATTGATTATGAATGTTTTGGAAGTGTTTGATTTTAATATTTGGTGATGATATGGGTAATATTGATATGACATTTTTAGAGATTTTCCAAATCTCTTGTCTTGTCAACTAACATGTTTTTAATGAAATTGTTAAAATTGACTAAAATATTAATAGGTGGATGCATCATAATATCTTTTTGTATCCATTTGACATTTGTGAGGGATATATTTTTGATATAGCCAATCTTACCATTGACAATTCTTAATTTAGGATATTTTTTTATTATAATGTGTTTGAACCCTTTATATATTTTAAGGGAAGTTGCTAAGTATTGAATTTTGTTTGTGGACATTGTTTGTCTTATAATGTATTTTATATCATTATGTATTGAACATTTTTTATAAATGTCAATTGAACAATAGTGTCGTATTTTTGTTTTGATGTTTTTGAATGGATATCTACCATGCAACGATTTACAACATTTCATAATTCATTAAAAATAACTATGTATGTTGCAATATTTTATGGATCATTAAATAAATTGATATTTATATTAGAAAGGAAAGGTGTTTTTATAGGTTGAAACTTGAATTTAAAATATTTCTTGTTTGAAGGTTTTTTTAAATAATTTCATATTGATTTTTTTTTGTTTCATTTTTATTAATATAATATTATTTAACTTAATGTAATTTTTCAAAAGCTTTTACATTTGATTTTTTTATAGTTGATTTTGTGAACACAAAAATTGGTTTGATGTTTGTTGAATATAATGGTGTGTCAATGATTGGTGAAAATTGTAAAAACTCTTTCATGAATATTATGTTGATTCCTCTAAATGGTAAAAGATTATATTTCAATTTATGTAATTTTAGGTATATTGTGGCAAATAAAATGCAACCTACTGTTAATATTTCATCAATAATGATGAATTGGATATATATTGGGCCATACATCTATGATTGTGTTGGGTTTGGTTATAATGGTGTGTTTATCAATTGACAATCTCAATAAAATATATATTGTTGTTCCACTTATTAATATTGTTACATTTGCATTTTGACATGAAGATTTTGTTGATTTCTTGTTGTTAAAGAATAATCTTGAATAACTTTGTTTTTTTTAAATACTTGTAGCACCTCCTTTACATTGTAATATTTGAGACTTTGTTGTACTTTCACTTAAGTTTTTTAATAAAATTGCTTGTAAATTGTTTAATTTATTTTTTTCTTCTATTTTTTTAATGGATAATGGTGAATAAACATTTATATTATCAATGAAGGTTTTTTTTTAATATTAGTTTCAATATTATATAATTGCATGGCATTAGATGGTAAGTGGCGTAACTCTAATTGTGAATTTTGATTTACATTTGCATGGGTCATTTTTTTAATATGGATGTAAAAGTTATTAGTGATGTATTAGGGTTCAAAAATTTTGGATGTTTTAAATCATGATTCCATTGTTTGATACAAGCTTGAGGTTTGATGATGAAATTTGGATTGAATTTTGACATTTTTGTTATTTTTTTGTTTTCCATTATTTTTAGTTGTTTCGTTATGTTAGTGGCATAAATATTAATGTTCGTGTTACGTAACATATATTATATTTCAATTTGTTCATGGTTTTCTTTTATTTGTGTATTGTGTTCTTTTATATCATGGATGTTTTGGTTAAGTTTTTATTCAATTTCATCATTATAAAAATGATACATTATTGATTATTCTTCTTTTTCTTCTTCAAATTCATTTTTGATTAATTCAACTACCAATAATCTATATGCATCTCTTGATTCTTTAAATTCTTGTGATATGTTGATTTTATTTTATTTTATTTTATACCATAAACTATTGGGTATAAATTACCTAATGTCATTTCTTGAAATATAGTTAGATTCTTTTAATATCAAAAATTGTACACCATGTTACAAATAAAATATAATCGCTCAAACATAGTATTATGGGTCATTCTTTTGTGATAGTATTGTGTAATTGTGTAAAACTAGTATTTTTGGTGTTCTATATTTGTAAAGCTTATGAATAGTTGATTATAAGTGTTAGTTGTGAAATTTTTGACAACATATGATGTTGAGTTTATTTATCTTACTAGAAAATTCATATGGACATATAGATTTGAAAATATTGGGTCTTTGTTGGTAATCGATTTTAAGTGATGATTTGTTTAATTTCAAGTTTCCTTTAATAAAAAAAATTGTGAAGTACATGTCCACTACAAAAGGTATTTATCAAAGTTGGTCAGTTTTGGATTCTATTCCAATTTCGATCTTTGTTTTAATCACCACAATGTTTTACATAATTTGAAACCAGCCTCTTGTTAAAACCAAAATCAAAATTCAACAATAAAACTATAATAACCATAATCCTATTTAAGACATGAAATAAATAAGAAAAAATGTTTTTTTTAAAAGGATCATCATATGTAAGTGTCAAGTATTGATAATATTCAATTATATAGGTATAATATGTATAAAAAATAAATACATAATGCAAAGGATGTTTGAAAACTATATATTAGCAATGGAAGCTCAACTTACCTTTTGGAATCCAAAATAAATATGGAGGATGCCCAAACATGTCTTTTCTAATCATATCAAACTTTAATTTATGGATTTTATCACAAATGGCACTAAGCTCTTCTAATGATAAATTATGAAGTTTGCATTTTTATGGATTAAAAGGGAAAATCTCAACAATGCCTATTTGAGTATAAAGCATTCTCAATTTCTTACATAGCATTCAAACATGAATTCTTCACATGTTAAGCATGGTGTTTTTCCTTCTTTTCAATAATCTTCTTGAACAAGGTGCCATGATTTATATTCGATTGTGTCATCAATAAAATCTTTCCACATTGTTGAAAGACCTCTTAGATTTATTTTTTTTTGGATATTTTGGTTTTTATTGGTATTGCCATCTTTTGGTCTCTTATAATGTGAACCACCTTCCTTCAAAAACATAGGTGAAACAATGTCTAATATTTTTGAAACAATCGATTCTAAAACCAAATCATTTGGAAGACAAGTGATGTATTATATTGATTCTACATTATAAACAAAACACACATAAATATTGACAACAATACAAATAAATTTTTATCGAAAAAAAATTGATTAAGAATATTTTTTTAATATGACAATTTTTTTGTAGTTAGAAGGAGAAAAAAAAGGAAAAAAATGTAGTTTAAAATTTAAAAAAGAAAAGATTTTAAGATTGTGGTTGTGGTTACAAAATCCATCCATCACATGGATTGTCCTCATCCTAAAGTTCCTTAGATGATTTTCCAAACCTTAACGATCAATAATAATAACAACAATAGCAATTATGGTAGTAGGAAATGAAAAAAATTGAAAAGCTTCTTATACTTCACATCATTAGATAATACATTTTTTGTTTTTGTTTTGGGTGTGGGTTCAAACCCTTCATCATGGGCTACAATGACCATTGAAATGCTTCTTAAAGGATTATTTGTACCTTTATTCACTTCAAAGTACAAATGATCCAATTGTGGATTATGGAATTCATGGCTCATATATTTCAAAGCACAAGGGTGTTATTCAAACTTTAGGAGTGATTATCCTAAGTTTAACAAAGATTGTTATAGGGGTATAAATGTTGCCAAAATTACACATATGAATGATTTATCACAGAAGGTTGCAAGGCATGTTAGTTGTGAATATGTGACTAAATTTTGTAGATACTTATAGTGAAATAATTTTTATAGATTGGGAGTTGCCTAACATTTTCAAAGTGAAACTTCAATTAAATTTACAATGTTTATTTAACTATAAAAATACATTCCAAAAATTTAAAACTTTTTAATTATCTAAAAGGTTTTGTTATATCATCATAAATTGTTTTATTTTAACAACAAGAAATTTTGAATAATTGATATATGGGAGATTTTGCATAATCCTTTGTACGGTCCTCACTAGATAATTAATTTTGGATAATCCTTCATATGGTCATCCTTGGAAAAATTTAGAAACATTTCATAACTACTACATTTCCAAGGTTAATTATCTCATTTCTTTCTTAATAACTACCTTCTATCCTTATAATTACCTCATTCCTTTTCTAATATTTGCCTCCTATCCTTATAAATACCTCATTCCTTTCCCTACCCACCAAAATGGATATGAAAAAGGCAATTCTCAAACCTAAGAAAATTTAATGTATATTGGCCAAAAAAGCCATGTGAACATAGTTGCATTTGTAACATATTTGTTGTAACCAAAGCAATGTTGGTATAGTTAGAAGGATAGGGAGCTCACCTTGAAAACATTATTGAAACTTGTTCTTTGCTCGTCAACTAGTCAACACCAAATTAAAAAATGGTATAACAAGGAAAAAATAAAATAAATCACGACCTCATGCATGTGTCCTTTTGTGTATTTATTTTTTTCCCTTGATCACATTCTTTCTAGTTATTATAACCCCATCATGTGAAAGAACAAATGAAAACAACACTTGTCCAACAAACTCCAAAAAATGATAATACTACATAATCTTATCGAAAAGATGTGAAGCAAAGAAAAAAGGGTGGCGAAGGGTTAGCCAATGGTTTGGCTTTCACCCACAAATTATTAAAATTATTATTAAAAAACCATGCAACTTGTGAGTTAACAACAATAATAATAATCTCACCCTTCACCAATCCATGCTTACACAATAATTCAACAAAGTATGATGAAGTGTGATGAAGTTTTTTGAAACATTTTGGATCTATGCGGTGATATAGGTTCATTGAATGTTTAGAATAGACATATTTGTAAAAACATTCAATATAAACATTAATGACAAGACAACTTATTGCTCCTAGGCAAATGTGCAACAATATGATGGACATTTGATCTTCATAATCATGATTATTTGGAACCAACAAGTTGTGTAAATCCATAATCAAATAACAAGTCCTAAAATGATTTTCCCATGTTTTTTCAAATTCAAAATCCAAACTTGCAAATATTTTCATTTGAATTTCCCATGGCATGACCATCAAGGTTGCAATATCACTTACCATTTAGCACCTTAACCATTACAAAGCACATTACTTATAAACAAGTTAGGATTGTAATTCAACTATAATGCAAGGTGATCCATATTAATTAGTTTCGAGGTGTTGTTGATTGGCTATGACAAAAAAAAATTCTAAATTTTAAAACTACCATATAATAATATTGATTTTAAAAGTTGAAAACAAATTGAGTTTTTGCAATAGAAACAAGTATTGGCCCTGTTGAAAGGACACAACTTTCAAAATGCACAAATAGACAAAGTTATTATAGAAAACATGTGAGTTCTTATTACAAAAACAATTATTGGCCATGCTAAAAGGACACAACATTCAAAAAGCACAAATAAACAAGGTTGTTATGGAAGACATGTTGAGTTCCTACAATAGATACAAGCATTTGCCTTGTCAAAAGTACACCATTCATTAACCTAACTCAAGTTAAGGTAGACATGACTTTAGCTTAAGCTTTTAGGAACATGTATTTCCTTGTTTGTCAATTAAAACTTATGTCTACTTTTACTTGCCTATGTATTTTTGGAAAAGCTTTCAAAATTTACAAATAAATATAGTTGTTAAGGTTGTTAATGTGGTGACAGTAATTACTGTAATTATTATTACTACAACATCTTCCTTACAAGAGTAATACCTTGTGGTTGCTTCACTATTGGTGTTACTATTCATAGATCTAGGTTAGTTTTGTACATTATATACAACATTGGTTCAAGCAAAAACAAAAGGTTTGATTATGTTATCCTCTTGTCAGAAACAGGAAAAACTTGATGCAAGGGGCATTAAGGAAGACATGTGTTCTAAGTTTTCAAAAAGAATTAAAAAGGATTTTCTTACCATTTTCATTTCTTAGCAAAGAAAAAGTGGGGAATAGATGGTAGGTCATGTATATGGCAAGGGTTGTGTTGCCTACACTGATTGCGACATGTTAGTCATGACAATGATGGCAAGTTTGTATTAGTGCACTAAGTCTACAATCAATGTAGTCATGGCTACAAAAGGGTAGTCTTGGACAATGTTTGACATTTGGCAAACATTCTTTGGGTTTTGCAAAGAAAAATCATCACTCAACTATGGACAAACCACAATGAAAAGTTTGTTGTGATGGTTCAATGTCAACATTTTAATATTTCAATCATCTTTGTGTTTTGAAGGAAAATAACAAATTTGGTTTTTGCATGTTTTGATTTTGATCCTTCTAATACTGGATTTGCAATAGCTCCAACCATAGAAAATGCATTATTGCAATGCCTTGTGAAAGATTTTCTAGCTACAACATAAAGAGTTTTCAATTTTATTCAATATGGAATTCACAATACATGTCTACCTTGTTAAATACATGGTAGTTTCTAACTTTACACTAATTTCTTTTAAACTACTTCTTAAAAGGATTTTTTGGTTTTCCTTGTTTGTGGATTTGGCTTATTTTTTCTTTATAGTAGTGTGTGTTGCAATAATATGGAGTTTGGTATGGATAGGGGACAAATTAAGTAAAACATGTCTTGATGGTGGTGGCACGATGCACATCCATAGTAAGGACTAAGAGGTTTAATGTGAATAAAAGGTTCAAAGAGGTGTACAAAACAAAGTACCTCAATTTTTTACCTACCTCTAAACAATTTTATAAATTTTTATATTATGAAAATATGCATTTTCAGTTTGAAAATGTGGGCATCCAAATGAATTCCAAATATGATATAAATTGTAATGCATATTACTAATTTGACTATTTGAATGATACATATGAACAATATTGTATGGATTTGTGCACTAATTATTTAACAATGAAACATACATATTTTAATACAACATGTTCTAACTTAATTTATTTGGTTAGTTCATATAGATTGAAAGATGATACATATATTAATCTTTTCAAGAGTGATGGATAATGATGGGGTCACAAAAAATAATGTACAAAATGAAATACACAAAATAAAGTTTCATATTATTGTGGTAATGAAATAGTTTTTAAATGTGAATGTACAAACGCTTTTACAATATTCCTAAAATTGCAATTGATTTTTAGGTATCATGGCAAATTCATGGTAGCCTAATCTATGTGATAAATCTATGAATATTATAACCATCTACAATAATTTTACCTTGATGTATATATATATTACTACAACTAATTTTGATGTTATTCCATGCCATTTGGACATGAAATGTTTATAATATATAACATAACATTTGATGCAAACTAGATCTCTTGAAATTATTGTTGCACCATCAATAAGTTGGTTGTTGTCATCAAACATTTCAATTGCATTTAATTCTTCTATATCATCATTTTCATTAACAACTTTCATTTTTTGGGATGCTGGTTCAACATCCCATATGTTGTAGTTGATTTTTTTTAAAAATTAACAAAATATCTCAAATCTTAATGTGCTAAAATGTAAGTCCATAGTAAAATGATTCACACCCAATTCATTTCCCAAAAGCACAAAAATAAGGACTTGAATTTGGAATGTGATGTGATGTGCAACCATTGCACAAAATTTACATTTTAATTAAAATTTTGAGTTTTACAAAAAAAAATTCTTAAATTTGACAAATTATCTTTACATTTATTTAAAGGTTGTGGGCCCGAGGGGGACACTAGTAAAATAGAGTAGAAAATATGTGAATAAAAATATAGGTTGCAATATGTTGGTTGTTGAGTAAAAATTAAAGTTAATTAGTTAAAAAATAGAGTATATTGTATTCAAATAATCAATTTGATTATAATATAGGGTATGTAATAATCTGAAATAATGGATTATATTTAATATAAGATGGCTTTAATATGGATATATTATAAAATTAAATAATAATAGGGTGATAAAAAATAAGTTGGACAATTATTTAATGTTCCCCTTAAAAATGGTCGTTTCACACATGTAGATCCCAAACTTTACACTAAATGTCCCCTTTGATGTCATGGGAAAAAAATTGTAGATTGTGAAATTTACAATTTATTTTTACATCAATCCAAATGAGATCTTCAATAGTGTAAAATGTAATCATTATTAAATTTTTATTAATATGAAATTTCCCCAAAGTTTTTGGAACAATTTTTGAAAAATTTTAGACTATTTATTTAGGACTTCAAAAGTGGTTACAAGTCTTCAATTAATGTTATTTCAACATCAAATGTTGATATAAATGATTCATTCTTTTACATGTCATTCTTGAATGTGTATTACATCACAATATTTAAGTTACAAAATAAATATTGAATCTTAAATCAAGTTGAAAATTTACAAGCATGTTATTTAGGAGTACAAATGAAATGGGTCATTTTATCATATACTTATTTAGATCAAGTATGTGCAATTTTTACTCCAATGTTTCAACCATTGCAATATCTTAATTTTATATTAGTTCATGAATTTTGAATCATTTAAAACATTGAAAAGGGATGATTCAACATATGTATTGGCAAATGAAACCCAAGATGATTCTTCAATTCCTATGAATAATGCAAATGTTATTTCTTTCGTTTATGGGTTGAAAAAAATACTATGATAATTTGAACCCCATTGTAGGGTACTCTACCCAACTTCTTTAGTATTTATGACATGATATAGTTGTACATGTTTTCATGATATTGAATTCTTACATAAGTAAATGTTAATAATTAATTTTTTATTAATTGGGAATTTACTTTTGATAAATACATAATGAAAAATGATTTTTATTAACTTATGTTAATTTTGAGTTTTTTAAAAAAATGAACAATTCTTTGGCACTTTGTCATATCATGTTAAACATCAAAACATAAGAAGATTTTATACTAACTTTTTCCATTGAAATGGTTGGAATTTTTTATATATATTTTTAATTGATGTCATCAAAATTTAGATGTTTGAATAATATTTTAGGATATTTTTAATCTCATTTTAAACTTGCAATAATAAAAATAATATTCAAATAAATAAATGTAAGAGTGTTATTTATTTGAACCAAAATGTTAGGGGGATTTTTGAATTTTCCAAGGCATATTGAAAAGGACAAGATTAACCTAATGTGCGAAGTATGCATTTGCATTGTTCTTTATCATATCCATTTTATAACATATGAATATGAAATTCTTCACCATGTCTACGTAAAATTGCACTTTTAATCACCATATTTTTTAAAAATTGATGATCATAATGTAAAGATATGTACTTGCTCAACTACATAATTTCTCTTGCATTCTCAAACTAGTGGTTTTTATGTTTCAATGTTCTTGGTTGAAGTTTTCAACTTGTGATTTTTGTGTTGTAATTTCTGTTGTATTCTAAGAAAATTCTATTGCATTTTCATTCATGCAATTTTTGTTTTACAACTTGGAAGAAGTTAATGGTGGGGTTTATGTGTTACAATATTTTTCTTTTTTTTGTTACATTCGCACACTTGTTTTCGTGTTGTAATTTCTTTATTCGATTTTCACACGTATAATATTTGAATTGAATAAAATAATTAACATACAATTGACATAGTTTTAAATTTAAGAATTATTATAGTCTTTTTCACATGTTATGTTTGGTTTTGAAGAATGAAACAAAAGCAAAGTATGATTCAAATCTACAACATCTATGTGATTAATTAATGAATAAAATGGGTATCAACATCAATTAGTTGATTGATAACAAATATGAGCAAATATTATATCAAATTTAAAATTTGAATCACTTACACCACAATTTATTCTCCTCAGTATTTTGCAACTCTTTAAATTTTCCATGAGACTTGAAAATACACATTGAAAGATAAAAAAGGTACCCAGTTCTAAATATTCAAACCCAACACTTTATAACTAGAACAAACAATGCAAAAATGCAAAAACAACTTTTCTAGTTGTACAAGACTAACTTCCACCATAACTTCCCCAACCATAAAGGTTTTGGCTAAGGGCATGGAAGGAACAACATTGTTTTTTTCATGCATCCCAAATTGTCAATTGACATTTTGCCTTTCCCATGTTCATAATTAATTTTCAAACTATGTCAATAAAATGAATAAAATGAAAAAATTGAACCATTCATTTCAAATTACTTAGAAACTTTTTGAAAACATCAAAAGTAATTGCATTTAGGATTGTTATTGGAGATGTGAGTGCTTAAAAAACACATGTGAAGCTTAAAATTTGAAATGACCTACAAGCTAGTAATATATCTTTTGAACTTCTTGCATTTCTCATAAATTCAATGAGTAATAGGTTGTAAACAAAGATATTGATCACACATCCCAATCAACTTTTAGTAGTTTGGTTTAAACAATTATTACAAGAAACTAGGTGGTTTTTACCAAAATCATTCTCACAACAAAAAACTTAACAACCATATTTTCATTTTATCTATATTATAGGTATTAATATCCAAGCCTAATTAAAAAAGAAAAAGTGTTAGATCTTGTTTTTTTAAGAGAAAAAAAATAGTATTTTCAATAATGGTCTTAGAAGTTAAAAGTGTGTAAATTGTTGTTGATATGCATGTTTTTGGATTGTTGAGGATTCATGTTTTGGGATTGTGCATGACTTTTTTTTTTAGAGTACTACTCTATTGTTATAAGTTCATGTTGATGTGAATAGTTTGTGTTTATGTGCATCTTTCTATCATCCATATTCAATTTCACTTGATGAAAACAAAGTTGTTATATTGGCAATGTTTTGATCTAGTTTACAAACTCCACGTGAACAATAGTAATTTAGAGACAACAAACATCACTTGTATTAGTCCAATTAATCACATTCAAACTAAAGATACAGAGCCATCTCCATAATGTGAATTTGCAACTTATTCATTTTCAAGTAGTGAACAACTACAATGAACAAGTATTCAAAATTCACAACATGGAATAGTAAGCCAAAAGGTCAAACACGTTATCTATGATAACAAATTGTAATTTGTTGGTTATGTGGATATTTTATCCAACCTCTATCAATGTTTTATCACATAGATACATTTTAAAAGGCATGGCAATACTAGGTGACATAAATAGAACACCAAATTAGGTATCCACATCCTTGTGAAAACTTGTGGCTTAAAAAAGTCATGATAAATTTTCCTAAATATTATTTATCATCAAACAAATCCATTAGCACCACTCAATTTTCTAAAAAGGTCATTGAACATCAAGATGAACTTTAATTTTGCTACAAGATTTGTTTCCCTAATTCCTCATAACATGCATTTTCATGACAACATAGCTAATTTCAAATTTTTTTTACACAACTTTATATATATATATATATATATATATATGGGACTCACAACTAGTTTACTTAGAAAACACACTTTTAGTCACCAATCCTTCAGTTTTTAATTGCCACAACACACAATATTACATTACATAAGATTGACATTGAACACTAACATAATCATAAAACATTGATTTGAATGAAAAAAAATTGAACTTTCACATTAAAAAATCTTGCTAGATTGACCTACTTGACTTAGAATTGGAATTGCCTTTTCAACATGTGCATGGTTGGGAAAATCAAAAACGGCATGGGGGAAAGAGCAACTTGAGTTATAAGAAAATTTAGAGGAAATCTTGGGGTGGACCGCTTCTAAATCATTAGGTTCAAGAGATTGGAAGGAAGAATCATGAACTTGTATGTATTTTACTTGCTTGATCTTTGATCACAAAATCATCAATTCTAATGGTACATTCAACAATTGTCTTGTTGAACCTCCACATCAAAAACCAAATTTCAAACTAAACAAAAATTCAAAAAAAATTGAACCTATTGCATTTCGCGTACAACTATAAAAAACTTTCTCATTACCTCTTTTAGTAGTCCATATTCACACACACATGCCTCCTTTTAAAGAAGTAAATAGAGAAAAATAAACTCATGTCACCATGAATCCATGGAGCCTCAAGTAATATTGTTCATTCAATATAAATTTCATTCCCCACTCATGTTTTAAAAAGCAAATGCAAACCTTTTTTTTCTCTTTTGTGCATGGTGGGCCCATGCATTACATTGCTTGCTACAAAAGAAAGATGAAAGGAATTGTAATTTTTAGAAACATTTCAAGACATATTTTGACTTTTAGGAATATTATTTTAGTATGATTCCAAACAAAAATACATATGTGACATATTCCAATCTAAAACTATCTAAATGATGATTTTGTTTGGAAAGATGACATAAAATTTAAAGTTGTCCTACCTAAAACCAACTCCAATGAGTCACCACCATTATAATCATATAGGTGGCTTGAAGCCATCAACTTTGAAAAAATCTAAAAAATAATCTTATCATTAAATATTTGATTCATGTAATCAAGTTTCCACAATGAAACTATACATATTATTGCAAGTAATGATGAATAGTGTAAAGCCCAAATGTTTTAAGATATTCATGCAAGGGTAGTACTCTTACCCTAAAGATAGACTTTGGGTCCTCATCCTTATGCTATTTTTCCAAGTAAACAAGGACCTCCCTCCAAGAAGTCCTTTGGGAAAAGGACTTGCCATGCATTAGAATGATGTTTTGGAGACAACCCATTCCATGACCATAACCAAGTGTAGGAAATGACTTGTTAATGTGACAACATGCCATTGGACAAGAACTCTTGAGTTTATATCACATATCCTTTTACCTTTTGACATTTTTGTATGTCACTAATACCTTTTTAACTATTCATGGTTGTTGGTTCGTTAAACCTCATAACTTACCTTGTTCTTGAGGTGATGGCACATGTAAAGACCAATACTTATCCCTTCCAAGTAGCACTATGGGATACTCATGCAATGTTACCTTAGGTTGTTCAATCACATGTTTTGCCTTTCAAGAGTTTAATAGTGCAATCCTATCTTCAAATGAAATCTTATTTGATGGATCTAATTACATGAGTAGGTTCATTTACTTTGCTTTTAGCAAACGTTCCTTCGAATGTTATGTGAACATGTCTTTGCTCTTGTGCAAGTCCAACAACAGGAACTTGGTTATTAGTTCATTTTAGCACCCCTTCATTTCGTTTGTCCTTAACCCATTTCCTCATAATGTTATGTATCCATCTTGATATACCACATCTTATGGTTGCACATCTTTCATGATGTCAGTCTAATCATACCATTGATGATTTGAGTATTTATTTGTTACGTTGCCCATGCAAGAGTGAACACATTACAACTCATGATACACTTCAAAATACTATTGCAACCATCACGTTGGAGAGTGGAACTCACATACAAAAAGAGGTTTCCCACCCTTTCCCCCACCATACATGAAAATGAATGGTTATTGTCATCACTAGAAATGATTTTTGGACTTGGGCAGATGTTGTCATTGCCCATCCGACTTGTACAAATTTGATGCAATGTGCTTCAACGATGACAACACATGTAACAACAGTTGCTATTCAAAACAAAACATAATCCTACACAAAGTGAGCGCTTGGAGATGATTTCATTCCCCTTGCCATAGACCTATGGTTGTCTCCATCTTCATTTTGATTCTTTTTTGACTTCTTGTGTACATGCCACTATAGCTTGCCATCAACAAACTTCTTTGGTACTTTTGATGCCTATATCTTATTATAGGCAATGAGTGTCGATAACCTTCTAGCATCCGCAAGCCATCATGATTTTTGAATGGGCTACCATGCTTAATCAAAAGTTCTTCAAATCCTTTCCAAACATACTAGCTAATGCACCTCCATCATTAGTTGATTTGTGGTAGAGGATGCCCTTTTAACATTTGGTTTTCTACTTCATTACTATCGTTTTGATTGTTTTGGTTTTCCTCTCATGTGTTTACATTCGCTTCAAAATGCCTTGTACTTATGGTGGATGGATTTCCATCCTTATTTATATATATAAGGTTTTCTTTTTTCTAGGTCTCATAACTCGTAATCTAAGCACTCCCTTGCAGTCGGCTTAGCACTCCCATATAATGGATTATTTCCAATAACTAACTCTTCAACACTGGTTACCATGAATAGTCCAATTGAGTTGTTTGAATGGTGCAAAACACGAATAAACGAATAGAATGAAATGAAAATAGATTTTAAATGTCCATTTTAAAGAAATGCATTACAAAAGGCGTGATACATTCAATGGATGAAATTCAAAGTTGGGTAGACTATGATGTCCAAAATATCAAATGCAATGAGTATGTTAAAAATTGAATGGATGACAGTCAAGTTTCATGAGATTTGAATCATCCAAAAACTTTTTTAAATGCTCTACAAAAGTTTTCTAAGTTGAATGGTCAAGATTGAAGGTTAGGCGCATCTTGAACGATAAAAAAAAGTATGGCAAAGGGCTACTAAATTAGTGGCGAAGATTGAAAGTTGGTCACATGATTTAAAACGTCTAAAATACTATAAAAATTTTGAATTAAAATTAGACAACGAAGATTGAAGTTTGAGAAGATGGTAAACATCACCAAAAAAGAAGCTTTGCAAAAAAATTTAAATCCTGCAAAAAGTGAACGGCTGAGATTGAAGGATGGGTAGATATGCTTAAAATGCGCTAGGAAAAAGTCCAGCTAGGATTGAACGGCTGAGATTGAAGGATCGCAGATATGCTTAATAAGCGCAACGAAACAAAAATCCTGATAAAATTGAACGGCTGAGATTGAAGGATGGGCAGACTTGCTTGCGAGGCAAAGACATGGCTGCTCGGTCGCGTGGCCGCCACGCCTCCTGACAACCGGCAGGAGCCGGGAACAATCATGGGCGGGGAACCGGTTTCTCCCTGTTCGGAACCATCTAGACACGACCAAATGTCGGAAAAGTGACGGACGGAATTCCCTCACGACCATTCACGTACCGTGGCCCATTATGAGACGTCAGA
>Ga0209611_10008152_pt1 | contig 16523 bp, 8 predicted proteins | sample S1TSphgellanicum_3_FD_187693 | JGI IMG/M metagenome (GOLD analysis project Ga0209611, IMG submission 187693) | Host-associated microbial communities from peat moss isolated from Minnesota, USA - S1T2_Fc - Sphagnum magellanicum MG (SPAdes) (version 2) | ecosystem: Host-associated > Plants > Peat...
AAAAAAAAAAAAAAAAAAACTAAAGATTAAAAAATGGGAACTTCATTTCAATTGCCATTTCAATAGCCAAGATTTTTTGATTGACATGTCCACATCCCAATTATAGTTCAACAACCTAAATCCAATCACAAGTGAGGAAAAAAAAATTAACAGATAAAAAAATCTAAACCATTAAAAAGTTACAACTTGATTTTCATCACCATGTCAATGGCCATGATTTTTCGGTTGACCTGTTTACATTGTAATCCCAATCTTGGAACCTAAATCTAAGCACCACTACAGAAAAAAAGAAACAAACTAAAAAGAAATCTAAACCATTAAAAAATGACAACCTAATTTCGATCCCCATTCCAATGGCTAGGATTTTTTGATTGACTTGTCCACACCCCAGTCAAAGTTCAACAATCGTCAATAATGCAAAAAATGTTTTTTTTATTTTCTTAAAACTCTAGACCATTAAAAAATGGCAACCTAGTTTCAATTGCCATCTCAACAACCAACATTTTTTGGTCCACTAATCCACACCCCAATTATAGTCCAACAACCTTAATTTAATTGTCATTGCAAAAAACCAAAAAACTTTTGAACCTTTAAAAATTGGCGACTATATTTTGATCACCAACTGAATAGCTAAGATTTTCCACTCAACTTGTCCACACCCTAGTTGAAGTCTAATGATTTAAATCCGATTGCCAATTAAAAAAGAAAACCAAAAAAATACTAAAAAATATCTCAAGCATTAAAAATTGGCATCTTAATTTCGATCACCATCTAAACAACTATGATTTTTTTGTCGATCAATCTGCACCCTAAGTTGTAGTCCAACAATTTTAGTCTAGTTGCTAATGTGAAAAAAATAAATTAAAAAAAACTAAAAAATTTTGGACCTTTCAAAATTGGCAACCAAATTTTGGTCACCATCTCAATGACTAGGATTTTTTGGTCAACTTGTCCACATCCTAGTCATAGTCTAACAACCTAAACCCAATCCTTAATGTGGGGAAAGAAAAAAAAACAAAATAAATGAAAGAAAAATTTAATCAATAAAAAATGGCAACCTAATTTGGTTGCCTTCTTAATGGCTAGGATTTTTTGGTTAGTTAATCCACACCTTGGCCATAATCAAGAGACTTAAATCTAGTAACTTGTCTGAAAAAAGAAATTGAAAAAAAATTTGGAATGTTAAAAAATGGCAACCTAATTTCAATTGCCATCTCAATGACCAAGATTTTTTGGTCGACCTATCCACACCCCATTCATAGTTTGGCAATTTAAATCAAGTCATTAGTGTGAATAAAAAACTAAAAGAAATACTAAAAAAAAATCTTGATTGTTAAAAAATGGTGATTTAATTTTCAATCACAATTTCAATGGCTAGGATTTTGGTCACAACTAGTCCACACCTTAGTCGATGTCCAATGATCGAAATCTAGTCGCAAAATGATTTATTGATGAAAATTAAATATTTATAACTAATAATTAAATTCTTATAACTAATTATTAAATTAGTAATAATTAGTAATTAAACTTTTCTAGACAATAAAAAAATTGTAATCTTGTTTATATTGTGGGGACATATATTCAATTTTAATGTTGACCTGACAAACTAACACATCACACTATGCCAAAATGTGGAATCCATGACTAGGACATTTTGTGACTATGTCCACACCCTAATCATTGAATCATATAAAACATGTTTTTTATGATTATCAAACTTTTCTAACCAAAAATATGACTACATTATTAAGTTATCGACAATAGTGATTTATGTTATTACATGTTTATAGTCAATCACTATAATCATGAATTTTAGTATGTGTGTGACTACAACTAACCACTATAGTCATCTTGATTATGAAGTTAAAATATTATTTATGTATGTAATGAATATGTACATTATTAAATATTAAAGTTTTAGTGCTTAAAATTTTTGTATACCTTTTTCCATTATAGGCAAATTAGGTTTACAATTAAAATATTTGGTTAGCATTTATTACTTTAAAAAACAAGTTATAAGTATGTAACTTAGCTTAGGTAACTAATTTGCAAACTAAATATGTAAAGTAAGGTAATAATTAGGTTATAAAAAGATAGCAAAATTATGTAGGTAAATAGGTATAAATATTACCTACCTACATTTAAGTAATTATTTAACTAATTATTTGTTACCTTAATTATATTCATTTAAATACTAGCATTATTACATGTCTATTTATGAATTACCTATGATAATTTATAACTTAATTTCATGATTTGATTTTTTTTTTGATATTTCATTTAAAACTTTAATGTCCTATATGATCAAAATATAATAATATTCCATTCTTATTCAAAATATGTTTTTAGTGTTCACATTCCATGTTCTAGAATCATCATATTTAAACATCACAATGAAATCATTTTTTAAAATATTATTTAAAACATGTAGTGATTAATTTTTAAATTATTTGTAAATCATGATTATCTCTAATCATAAATTACATCAAATAAAATTTTACATTTTGAAAATAATCATTTAATTATTTTTAAATATTATTAATTAAAAATTTTATTGATTAAATATTTAAAAATTCTTCATAACATCAGATAATATATAATGTATAATATACTATATATTTATATATTTATATTTATAATCATAAATTATTTCAGATTAAATTGTACATATCTAAAATAATAATTACATTATTTTAAATTTTTAATATTTTAATATGTCATAAACCAATTTTTTAATTTTAATATTTATTTTAGAATTTCATTTTAATTATAAAAGGAATATAATTAGTTGAATTCTTTAGGCTTTTGACAAAATAATAATCATTTAATTGAATTTTCTAAATTAAAAAAATAATTCAATAGTATTTATTTTTCCTAATGAAATAACTTTACATGTGAAAATGTATTTAAGTAGGAAGGTTAGGCTAAATTAAATAGGTAGCATAACTAGGTTAAGCAAGTTGTTAAATAGGTTACATATATCTATGTTAGACAATTTTCATAGGTTAACCAAAAAAAATATTCATAACCAAAGGATGACAATGTTTCTCACTTATGTTGAATGATGGTGCAATGGTTAAAAACTTGAACCTTCTTCAAGGAAGTGAGGGGTTCAAATCCTCATACTTGCAACCAATGTTTCATTAATTAAGTTACCTATACCCACCTAAGTCACCTATGTTAAGTGCCTACCTAAGTTACATAGGCTAAATAATGACACATGTCAACCATTAATTGGATGACACATAATGAAATAAACCTAATTATCGTTATTTTATAATTATATATTATTATTATTATTATTATTATATAGGCAAAAAAAACACAAGTCGTTATGGCTATAATAGTTGAAGATTCGATAACTATGGCCTTTGCAATGAGTCCAAATGCATTATAGTCATGGTAGTCATAAATGTCTTTTATATCTACAAATGTAATCATACATCTAGTCATATTTTTCACATTTTGACGTAGTGTCACAATTAATGTTGACGTGTCAACCGACACAAAAATGGCACGTCACATTGGTTTTAACAACCTTGAGCCCAACCTAAGTACCTAGTCTGACCTAACCTAACCCAACCTAAGTACCTAGCCTAACTTAAATTAGTTATGTACATAGTTTAACATAACCTAACCTATCCTATCATAGGTAGTTAGTTGAACCTAATCTACCCTAGCTTAGCCTAATTTATTTAAACCTTGAACTTAATATAATTACCTAACCTAATTTAATTTAACCTACCATAATGTAACTTAAGTACCTAAGGTAGCTTAATTTAGCTTAAACTAACCTAATTTACTTTAACCTAACATAACTTAACTTATGTTAACCTAACCTACTTGTATCTAACTTAACATAACTTACATTAACCTAACATAGGTACCTAGCCTAACCTAACTTACCTTAATGTAACCTAGGTACCTAGTTTAACTTAACCTAACTTACCTTAACTTGACCTTGATACCTAGCTTAACCTAGCCTAACCTAACCTAGCTAGTTAATTAATAGTTGTTTGTTAGTATGTAGTTGTTAATACATGTGACTAGGTTGCAACTAAAAACTTATCCCACATCTTTTATCTTTGCTTTCAAGTTTGTAAACTATATAAGTAAGTGCACTAGAAGATTGAAAATACACAAGGAACATTAAAGATTAGATGTCAATTGGGATGAACCAATCAAATAAGCTTGACCTTTAAAGTTAAACTTGAAATGAAATAGGATTTAAAAACTTAACCTACTTCTTAGCCTAAGCTTACTTAACCACTTATTTAGCTTAGACCTATCTACCTAGTATAAGTAAGTAGATCTAAGCTAGGTAGGTAAATAAATAAACCAACATACTAACCTACTTAGGTGAATTAGGCTTAAGTACCTTAGGCCTCCCTAGACCACCAATAAATTGCCACATGTGCCACCTTGTAATTTGATAAAATATTAAACTACAAATTGCCACATGTCACTTTGTAATTCAATCAAAAAATAAACCTACAAATTGTCACATGTCACCCTTTACTTTGCTAGATATTACACTTCACTAGTATAGGCTAGGCCTCCCTAAGCTAATAAACATGTCACGTGTCATATTGAGATTTGTTGTTAATTGCACACATGGCACAATGTAAGGTCCAACAATTTAGTCACATGTTACTTGCATGGCAGTCACATAAACCATACGTTTCACATATAGATGAAACCATATATGTTGACTTTGATTTCATTTGTCATCTACAACTAAGGACACATACAACATCATTTCCAAGGCAACTAAGGGATTTTTAGTTGCATATGATGCAAGCAACTAAAAAATAGTTGCATAAGCTAGTGGTAAAAATCCATTTTTTTTTCTAGTGCATTCACCCATCATTTGAACTACCTTCCATTCAAATAGTTCAGGTTTTATGTAGAATGGTGAGACACCAGCCCACTATTCTAATGGATTTCACATTATTGCAGGTGCACCTAACCTTCCACCCCTAAATTTGAAAATACACAACAAACCAACATATGTCAATCATTTTACCTCAAAATTGATTTTACAATTGCAAAAATATTTTGATTTCATCAAGGCGGCATTACCTCTCTACACCAGTGTTGGGTGGTTATTAATTTTTTTTCATAATTTTTATTCTAATTCTCAATTTTATAATTTAAATATTGAAAAAAATCACTTTTTAAAAAAATACATGCCTTATCCAAAAAAAAATTAAAATTTTCCCTCATGCCCAACTAGTCTTTCAAACCCAATTTCTAATTCATTTAACTTAATTACCTATATCAAATCAAATTTTTAACTTCATTTTGAGATTTTAGAATTTAATACACCTCAAATTTTTTTAAAACATCATAGGCGAAAAACAAATCAACAAGGTTCATTACAAAGCTTTAATATCTTTATGAAAAAAGTGATCACATTTCAAAGATATAAAGACAAAAACATTATATTAAGTCTTTTTCAATTCATTGGACTCAAATAAACCTTCAAACTCATTTAATTCCTACTCTATCTATCAATTTTACCAAATTACTAAAGCCTTGTAACCCACCCTTGCATCATTTGACCAATTCTTATTCATAGACATTAATTCTTAAGGTTATTTGATTGTAAATGGCATCTTTTCAAATTGGTGAAAATTTTAACAAGGGAAAAAAATCTTTTAGTTTCAATTTGAAATTTACAATCCTTGATATTTATCTAACTAAAAAGCCAACAATTGGGAACATGGTTCATATTTCCTCCACCGCTCCAAAAAGACACTTGATATCTTTTGCATCCATTGATATCTTTGGAATATCAATAAGGTTCCCTTCAAGGTTACAAGCAATGTCTCCAATTGGCAAGTTATTCCTACACAACAAATCCAAACATATTATCAACACATTATTTTCAATATAAGAATTAATAATAATAATCAAAATGAACGAAAATCACATAATTTTGGAAAAAAGACATACATACTTTAAACATTTTTTTTTTGCCAAAATTGCAAGCAACCAACAACCTTTCACCTCCAACAAAATTTCAACTTACAAAACATTACAAGGGTAAGGATCATAATACCAATCACGTGAAGAAGGAAAACAACACAATGAACATTAATAACAACATGATGAACACTAATAACAACATGATGAACACACAATGAACACAAATACACAATAAACATTAAGAACACAAAGAACATTAACAACATGATGAGCACATGTAATAACATGACAAGTACTAAGAACACAGGGAACACTTGCACTACAACAAGTCATGGTCAAAACCACTAAAGGATTCCACCCAAATTGAATTTCATTGGAATTTGACATGTCGCAAATCACTACACTTCAACAAAAGTGAGGACCTTCCACTCTAAATCCACTTACTATTGAATTTTAGTGGGATCCTAATGGACCTTGCCACTACTTTCCATTTTTTCATTGCACTTCGTACAAACATGACCACCTTCCATTTTAATCCCAATATTGTTGGATTTTAATGGGATCCAAGTGGACCTTGCCACTATGTTCAACTTCATCATTTACTTGCATGCATATATATTTTAGAATGCTCCAATTTATTGGGATTATTGGTCTACACTACCTTTTTCCTTGGGTGCCTATGAAAAGACCACTTGCTTCATGTATTCCCATATGATTGGAATATTCCACTCATACGATGACTAATCCATTTACATGCATTGTGATGGAACATGCACATGTTCATTTACATTTATCCATTTACATACATGTTCAAAATATGGATCCCCATGTAGGTAGTTGTGTGGTCATTTACATGAATTTAACCTCATCTATTTATAACAACCAACAAGGACATGTCACCATGTGCTAACTAGCTTCATTGGTGCAAACGAGATACAATGAGCCAACATGACTACTTTAGAAAAGGATTGCATGTCCTTTTTTCTCACAAAAAAAAAATCATACGAATGAATTTTGGAACCTTTTTTTGCAATTTGTTATAATAAATGTTGACATGTCTAATATTGATGTTAATGCTAGTTTTGTTTAGATTGCTTGTGCATGGACAATAGATTTTTCATGTTGTTGTTGCCAATGTTGATTAAAAATTGACAAGACGCACGTGATTAAAACCCTAACAAGGGAGCTATGCTGGATCTTGCAGGCAAGGTGGAAGGATTAATGACATGGGGAGTTACAATGGATGTATGTAAGGATGAATCTATAACGTCAATGTCCCAATTATAGTCATGCATCAACAACTTCCTTGTGATGCAAAAGGTGTTTGTGGAGAAACTTGGTGTTGAAATGTGAGTAGAGGGAAATATTGTTGCAACCACTTCAATGTAACAACTCAATGAACATAACAACACAAGACCTTTGGTTGCAAGTGTAATAGTAGAAAGGTTTGGGGATGTTATGGATGGTATGCAAAAAAACCAAGTTGTTATTATGAATGCAACAATTGATATTGGCAAAGTTGATGTTAAAGACATTACCAATAATGTTGCCAGAAATGTAGCCCATGAACAAATGGGCTGTAACATAGTGGGGGAACTATGTGGGGGAAACCACATCATTTCAGACACATGGGACAATTTCTCCGACTATAAGACTTTGTAACCCTAATTTAGAAGCTTATGAATTGGTTATAATAACATATTACAATAGCCCATTAAAGTAGACTTGTTTCACACCAAAACCAAAATTTATTGTGCATGTCAATGATAGATTATTTGAATATAATAAATGGGATGCATGTATGTAAGACCCAACACCTAGCCCTTCCAAAACAACCAAGGCACCAGCTACAATATACAAGTTCAATCCATGGTAGGTAAGTGATTAATAGCCACCCCACATCCTTTGTAGCATGACTAACATATGTGTTTGAATAATTTTTTCAAGGTTTTCATTAAATTTCCTATAAGATTTGGATAAAACCACACACATATGTTGCTTATGTTGTTTATTACAAATGTAGGTTGGCATTGAGGTTTACCTTTGGGACCCCATTTCAAAGAAAAAAAATGCCATTATAGTGATTTATGGGCTGCATGGTAGCAAGATTGGAGGTCAAATTATACCCGTTGATTACATGTGGCTAATGGCTATGTTGCAGTTATAGCAATGAGCCCGATTTATGTCACCAACTTTAGGTTCCCAAAAAAACATGTTCACACTTCTTCTAGCATTACTATGTGAAGCATATGCATGATGTTTAACAACTTGTGCTTTCAAGTACAAAACCCTTTCATGTGCATTTTGAAGCTTTAATCCATTTGGCTTCACTTACTATTTGCAAATCTCTCATTTCCATAACATTCCTACACCATCCATTTCCCCCTTCCCATGGCTAGAGGCAAAGTAATTCCAAGTCATCCAACAACCCAAAGGTAAGGCTACACAAGAAGTCAAGGATGGGTGCTAACCCACAAAAAACCATGTTCTTGATGATTTGAATTGGCTAGAGCAATCATTTGACCAAACAGTCTTTTCGTGCAACAAGTGTTCCATCTTTACTAGTGATCACTTTAAAAGCTCATATAAAAAAAATAGCAAGTTCAATAACCTTTTTCAAGTCCTTCAATGAAACACCAAAAGGACACAACCCTTTTCTACCTCAAGGTTCTTCACCAAGACTACATGGTTCTTGGTTGAATCTCCTCCAATGTCAAGTCTTCGAAACACAATTGTTCCACTTAATTTTGTGCCCTCAGATTTTAAGGCCCTAACTTCTAGTTTGCAAGCTTTCTCCTTTGTAGTCCAAGTAGCAATAATAACCCAATTCACATAAACACCTTTCTCTTGTGCTATGAACCCCCTAACCACCCAAGATGCAAAATTGTTGTTTGTGATGATAGATGTGCCATAAATATGTCAACACAATCTCACAAGCTTTCTTTTAATTTTAGGATGCAAGGTTGAGTTTGTGTACTTGTATTTGGTTATTTCAAAAGACCAAAGACCTCATCTAGGTTAGTCTGACTAACATACTTAAAAGTAATTATGTTTGAAGGTTGGCCCTGTGTTGTTCAAACACCTCACCACAACAACAAAAAAATTTAGTTTACAAACTAATATTTACATATTCCTAAACAAGGAACTCTGAGCTTCCCTTCTCCATCTTTTTCTTTTTTCACCTTGCAATGTAGGCCAAAGTCAAATAACCTCGATCTTAAGACCAAAACAAAAGCTACACAACTACTTGCAATGATGCAATTTCAAAACTAAACATAGACAACTAAAGTCGAACTTGGGAGCAATCAAACAAGGTAAAAGCCTAATAGTAGACCAAACTTAATTATGGACAACTTGTTGAACAAGATAGATCAATTTCAAACTTGGAGACGATGAACAATTGTGTTACACATGTACATGTGCATGTGCATGAGACATGTGTGTATTTTTTTCGGTTTTTTTTTTTGGATTAAAAAAAATTCCCAACCTATCCAATTACCTACCATAACTACTAGCCATGTCAACAAATTTTAACCCATGAATCCTTGGTAATGACTAGCAAGGTTGGGCACATTTGGCTCCTTTAAGTTCGAATGCACCCCCATGACATTTATCACCAAACTATTTCCATCTAGATTTTAAAAATCAATATCAAACCCAATAATAGTTTGTCAAACTAAACCCTATCAAAAAGGTATGGTTTAGGGTATGAACTTTACTTGACATAGGAAGTTATGTTGAACAATTAATTTATGGAGGATTATACTAACAAACTTTCTTGGGTCCCTTCAAGGATTTTTAAGTGTCTTCCTTGGGTGGTATTAATTCTTGTTGGTTCCTTTGTTGAAACCCTCCTCCTCCCCACGCCATTCCTCTTGATCATGGATTGTTTTTTATGACCCTTGAAATTTTTAACAAAGTTAGAGTATTTTTTTAATAGAAGACTTGGAAAGGCATTATAACCTATGCAATCACTAAAATCTATGCCACTAAAGCATATGTCATTTAACCTATGCCACTCAATAACACTAAGGCTTACATCATTCAACCTCTTTCACTAATATTTAAGTTTATATCATTAGGCCTTGTATCACTCATCTTCTATCATTGGGACCTAGGTCTATATCATTTTAGGGTCTATGTCACTTCGGTTTATATCACTTTGGTTTGTGGTATCACTTGGGCCTCTAATGTAATATGTCATTAAGGCTATGCCACTAAATCCCATGTCATTCAACCTATGTTATTTAAGTTTATATTGCACCAACACATCAAATGTTGAATATGGACAATTAAACAACTATTGTAAAATCATTCAAATTGTGTCACCACCCGTTCATGGCCATTGTCAAACTTGCCTTGTTTGCACATCAAAAATTTATATGCATTTTTAAATGACAACTAGCAAGTTAATCACTTATACATGTCACTTAAATGTCACAAACCATTATTTTCAATAAGTTATTGTGAGGGCATCAAATGCACTCCATAACACTAAGGCATGTGTCACTCAACCTCTATCATTAGGACCTAGGTCTATAAATCATTAGGTCTTTTTTCATTCATCTTATGTCATTAGGACAGACGTTTATAACATTACGACATGTATCACTCAACCTATGTCACTAAAATGTAATACATCATTGGTGCCTATGCCACTAAGGCCTATGCCACATGAGTTTCCTACTTCGCTTTGGGGCCTAGTGTAATATGTTATTATGGCCTCTGCCACTAAGGCCCATTTCACTCCATCTATGTGACTCAAGTTTATATTGTTTCTAAAGTTTTTGTCACTTGGGTTTGGTGTTATATGTCACTAGGGCCAATGCCAATAAAATCTCATTTGTGTCACTTAACCTATGTCGCTCATGTCCATGTCATTAAAGCTTGTGTCAATTGAGCATGTTTCACTAAGGATATTTGAGGTTTATGTCATTTAGACCAAGTTTATTTTATTCCTAGGCTTAAAGTTTGTGCATCAGTTGGGCTTGTATCGTTAGGGTTTAATCACTTACACCTAGTCTTAATGTCATAGACTCTACTTGTCATTTGCATTAGTCATACATTTTGAAATTTCCTAAAAACCATGTCAAAACATGCATATGAACATTTCAGATTAGATGGTACCTTTGTTATTGGCCCTTGCACATCCTTTTCATCTTCCTCTGCCTCATGTGCTTATTCTTTGAACCCCAATCACTCACAACATGTATCAATGTTTAGAATATCCCACAACAAGACTCTAGATATTAAATTTACATTGAAAGGCCACATCATAAATCAAAAGGCCATCAAAACACATGCCAGGCCACCTTGAAACCAGTGATGAATTTACAACGTGTTGCTGAAATAATGTTGGGGGCTGATCACTGTGGCCAATCTTGTCCTACTTATGTTCCAATGACACATTGTGATTATTTACTTTTAACTCAATGTCAAAGAAGAAAACTTTATTGATGGATTCAAACTAATACTGTTAACATAAAATCTGATGTGTAAATACTAAATGGTAAGTTAGTGAGAACCAAACATTGAATCTCTGACCAACATTAAAAAATTCGCAAAAAAAATCTAGTGTTTTGTATCACATTGAAAATGGGTGCTTGATGTGCAGCATAACCCATTGTTCCCCCTTTTTGTTCCCATCTCTGATATTCTCTTTCCTCCTCTCCTATACCACTTTCTAACCTACTTGAACAAGATTGCTTATTTCCCAAGTGTGTCATTACTCCAAACCCCCACTTCCTTCCTTCTTTGCACTAGCCAACTTTGGCTTGAAATATTGTGACAGGTCTCATGGTCTGCAAAACCCTTTCATGTATTAACATCAGTAACTGCTAAGCACATGACTTGTCTTTGTATTCTGGTATATGTGGTTGCTGAAATTGGTGTTGTTGAATTATTGTACCTATGTATGACCAATGTTTGGCACAAAATAATTTGCAAAGGCTTAGCTGAAAAAAAAACAGAAAACTTATTGATATTTGTCAAAATTGTTGAAAGTTGAACTCCATCATGTTACTAGTACAAATACACAAAACAAGCTGCACTTTGCATACCTATTCCGCAATTGTTGAAATTCTGAAAAATTAAATTTGAAACTGCTGAATCTTTTTTTTTTCTTAAATGAATAAATATTCAGCAAAGTGCCAATTATCAGTGGTAGCTATGGTATCAATTCAAAGCAAAATTCATGATTGTATGGGAGAAAGAATGCAGCTCGATGACTGGGAGAGCTTGTCACTGGTGTTGCTAGACAACAAAATAAGATTCCCAGACTTGAATAATAAAGAAAATGCAAATTCACACCTTACCCTACACCAACCCACTTATAGCATGGGACACATTTGAAAAGCAATTACAACGCTTGCAAAACTTGAGAATTTCTCAATCAATAGGTGACCCAATCTACTAAAGGAAAAAACCATGGGCAACTTCTCATTCCAAAAGAAAGAGATTGTAATCTAAAATGCAAGCAGATTCAACATATGTGCTCCTTCCAGAACTGCAAAGCTATGGATGGACGCACAAACTACAAGGAGAGAGGTCAAAGCACACATCAGAGACAATGAAGCATAATGTGGAGTGAAATGATGTAAAAAAGGATGTTGCAAAATGACAAGGTGTTGTGGCCGCAGTGAACCAGCACCCATACTGGTGGGTTACCTTCAGGCTTTTGAGCAAGATCTCATATGAAGCCCAAAAAATTTTAGATTTGGACTCAGAGACCCTGATTTACAATAAGCATGGGTAGAGAATCAGCAGAAGGAAGCTGTTCTTGAAGGAAACTGGATCTGGCTGATGGCTGAATAAGGTACATCAGCCAAATCCAGTGGATCCATGAAGATTGCTGGAAATTTATATAACTTTCAGAGCCCTGGAAGAGTCTAATAAATATCATCAAAATCGTATTTATTAATTGCTTCCTATTTCTGATTGGCTAGATAGTTTAATTGGGTTGGTCCAGGTCAGTTGCTCTATTAGTACTCTCACACCCATTTAAAATCTCAGTTTTAGTGTTTTGGGTGAGGGTTTTTATAAAAGTTAGTAAGTAAAGCTCGGATATGAGAAATTTTTTTGCAGCATCCCCTACTGAGGACTGCTGCAAATGCTCTAAACGATCTTAACATGTAAGGTAAGTAACACGTTGGGTAGTACTACAGGGGTAGATGCAATGTGGATGGTTAGTAGTTAGCACATAGGCTAACCATGGTGGTTGGTTAGCTATGGGACTATGAAAAAGTGTTTCCTATCCACATTCCATCCATCCTGCAGTGTGCAATGGTGGGTTGCTAATTCACTCTGGCCAACGACAGTCACCCTGCTGCCTGGATGAATATGTACAAATAGGAGACCTATCTGGATGACTATATAATCTGGTCAGTTATCCTATGACTATGAAACCTAACTGACCAGATTATCGAATATAGTCGAGGCGTGAATGCGTCAAGACTGCTTTGGTAATCCAGTTCCTCTCTCGTCGTTACGTCTTGTCCCATGTGCGGAATGTGCAGGAATGTGCCGGAATGGTGGGTTGGTTTGCTAGTTGCCTCTTCTTCTTCGCGGGGCCGCAGAGGAGCTCAAAAACGTCCATTTCGCTCGCACCCACCGAGTGTTTTGTTGTTGTTGCGCCGCATGTCCGAAATTCTGGAAGGGGAAAAATAAATCCAGAGATCACATGATGAAGTCCCTAACAACTGATACTAACTTTTTCATGTGTTTGCAAGAAGGATAGCCTACATATTGTGGAATATTATGCCGCAGATGATCAATCGAATAGAAGAATTGCAAGGAAGTCTACGCCGGTGAAGAAGACGGAGGACGAGCTTCTTGTGCAGCAGCTGTGCACCACACCCAATTCACGGCACAAGTTGAAGATCTCTGGTGGGTCTTCTTTCTTTTTTTCTTTTTCTTTTTCTTTTTTTTGTTTTGGGCTCTCGTGCTGCAGACGCATTGTTGATCCAAGGCACTAGTACAACAACAAAAAGAGTTTAAGATTTCTTTTTGTCAGAATTGTCCTTGAAAGTCTAGAGTAATTCTTCTCCATCCTTGACAATTGCATGCTTGAACTCTAGGTTGAGGCAGTGATCCTTAGAATATTGTGATTGTGGATTTTGCTCAATGTGACGAGTTGTAGCTGGTGAAGGGTGGGACAATTTCTTCTTCTTCAGAGGTGAATCAAGAATTCTTTGTTTCTTTGAGTCTAATTAGGAAAATTCAAGAGGAGGTAGTCTAGATATTTTAGACTATTAACAAAGTCTAGAATTTAGGGGGGATCAATATTTTGGAGAGACAAAAAAAAATGAAAACAGAAGATTTGAGTCAATCAGTCCAAGTTCTTGCAGGTGGGGAAGGGGATAGTCCTATGCAACTACAATGGCATTAAAAAAAACTAAAAATGGCATAAGTGACAAGTTTGATTCAACCATAGTCAATGGCATTAAAAAATAGCTCAAAATGGTATAACTGATGAGTTTGATTCAACCTTATTAAAAAAAGACTAATTATAAAAATCATGTTTTGCCATAATGAACGTTTGCAGCCAGTTGTAAATTTGGTCAAGCTTCATTTTCAAAGCAAAGTTTTTTAATTTGATTTAAGGTTTGCAGCAACAAGAGGTCCAGAGCTAGTTGCTGATGATCATGATGATGGTGATGGTGGTGGAGCAGCGAGGATTTAAAGGTGGAGGATTAGTAGGAGATAGTTGTGAATAGCAAAAAAAAAAAATGCAGAAAACAAGAAGAAGCTTGGGTCTGGATCGATGGTGGGAGCAAACATTGAGAAGCCATTATTGGAGCACAAGCAGCTTCCAGTGTTTCCCAATTGTCCAGGATGCAAGAATGCATATCTGCAAAGCCGAGATGAAGGAATTCCTTACAAACAGTTCATCACAGTGTTTTTTGCCGGTTCTTTGCAGTTGTAAGTATCATGCCTTGTTTTTCTTCTTTCTTCCCTTCTCCCCATCTCTCTCCTTCTCCCCTTCTCTCTCCCCTTTCCCTCTTCACTCGACAAGACTTCTACAGTGCAATTGTTGTAACAATCAAGCTACACACCCACTAGGGAATCAAAACCCAGAGATAATATGTTTGCATAATTCTAGCAAGGCTAGTGTTAGATGATATTAGGATTATTAGGTTTTTGGGTATCAAAAATTGTTGCAGGAGTAGTAATCATAGTGGTCAGCATATATAAATTGCTTATAAGTAGGTAGTGCCCAACATAATAAGATGGGTGTTTTGGGATTTCTTTTCTTTTCTTTGTAGCCGGTCTTGAAACTTGTTTGAATTAATTTGACACAAATCGTTTAACTGCTGTGATTATTTTTTCTTTGTTGCTAGGCCTCTAGAAACTTAGACTCAAAAGTTGGTATTTTGAGAAGATGGTTTGTTGTGGTATTTGCAAGTTTATAATAGCCATGTAGAAATCTTAGAAGTCCCAATAGGTGGGAATTTTAACAAGATGGCATGCTATCATATGTGTATTTATTTATTTATTTATTTATTTAAATATTATTTTTATTTCTTTTGCAAATTTGTTTGGAGCCATCTAGAAACTTAGGGCCAAAGGGCAGGAAGTTTTGACAAACCATGTTAATAAGCAATTTCACATTTATGTTTATGTGTGTGAGGGGTATGATGGTGGTTTGTGTTTATGGTGATGCATGTCTCTCACAGCACTTCCAATTTCATCACTTTACCCATTTCTTTATTTCATGGTATGTAATATCCCTACTTTGTTTTCTTTTAACCCATTACTCTATGTCCTGCTATTATCAATCTTGTTCATTTTTTGACTACCTATAGATGAGCTTATTATGAAAATCGTGCTTACTAGGAAAATTGCAAATGTTGGTCCTCTTCTTTTTATTGCAGCACATTTTGTTTGTCTCCTCTTTATTTTATTAAAAATACTTTCTCCAACAAATGCATTAGTAAAAGTGTACATCCCCCCTTAGGGCCATCCCGGATAATTTTTTCAAAATGTTAATTGCTTGGGTGTACACGATTTTCATATTGCCAAATCAGACAAGGATCTTGGCTTTTATGTGGGAGCTATAGGTAAGGGTCTCTTAAAGGGTCTCACCACCCAGAGCTGCTGAACTCACAAGCCTCTCTCATTTTATTTTTTACCATAACTTGCATTTTGCATGACATGAAGTAAATTTTTTGTTGACCAATTTGGCTATATATTGAATAGTTTAATGGGTTTTTGTTTGGTTCAGTTCTTGACAAATATTTGTGTTTTTCTTGGTTGGTTTGCAGGATCAGCTTTCATGGTGGTGCAAGTGGCATCAGCAGTGTCATGGGGAATTGCAGCAGACAATGGGCAGAAGCCTATTATGCTTATCGGCCTCATCTCTGTGTAAGACCAAAAAGAAAAAATTATAACAGACTTCACAATGTTATAATGTGCCAGTTCATATGCATTTGAAAAAAGAGCATGTGACCTTAAGAAGGTTAGGGTGAAAGAAAGGCAGAATTCATCTCTCCTAAATGATGATTACAATCTATGTGATATATTTTCCCTAGTCTGCAGCATTGGGTACTCACCCCCATTTTCCTTTGGCCTCATCCCCCCCCCCCCCCCCCCCC
>Ga0209611_10008153_pt1 | contig 16522 bp, 14 predicted proteins | sample S1TSphgellanicum_3_FD_187693 | JGI IMG/M metagenome (GOLD analysis project Ga0209611, IMG submission 187693) | Host-associated microbial communities from peat moss isolated from Minnesota, USA - S1T2_Fc - Sphagnum magellanicum MG (SPAdes) (version 2) | ecosystem: Host-associated > Plants > Peat...
TTCCATAGGGAGATTCGTAACGCTCTTTGGTCCCAGCGCCCTTAGTGCTGCGTCGTGACTTTGGTGTCATTGATGTAAAGGTTTGCGCCATGCCAGTAAGCTTTTTTCTTTTCCACTTTGGCCTTCTCGAACATATGTCATGATGCCCTCTTTTGCTTTTGCTGCTGTTTGGTCAAATCCTTTTCCAGGCCTTAGCGGGTACCTTTTAGAGCTACACGGTTTTAACAGACAACTTTTCTGTCCTTAGCTGTAGCAAAAGTAACAAGTACAGCTCGTGTGCGTCTAGTCCCAGACTTGGTCTCCACTCTCTTGCTGAGGGGCTGGCGCACTGCTGCCACAACTTTGATGGCTAGCTTCATTTGTCCTTGTAGAACCTGGCTAGCAGGTGTTGTGATGTCTCACCTTCTGTTTCGTCAAATTGTATGATACATGCGTTATAGGCGCGTGTGGAGCGTTCCCTGGCCTCACCTTGGTTGACAAAGTTGTCCATTTGTTTGCCCATCTTCTTCACAACGTCCACCCACTTTCCCCCTGACTCCTCCACCACCTCCTTAACAAGCTGTTTTGTAACCTCATTGTCATGACTGGTAGTAAGAGCTATTTGTTGGGCTGCTGTGATACGTTCCAGAGTTGTTGGTGACCTGCTCAAAGATTTGTTGCGACTGTGCAATTTGTGCTTCGATCTTCTTTTGAGCACGTTCCAGCAGGGTGTTGAACTTGTCATCATTGTCATTTTGCGCCTTCTGGCTTTTCTCAAACTTCAAGCTAGGTGTTTCAAAAAAATGGTCAACAATTGCTAAATGTTGTTCTACCTTTGTTTTTCCTGATAGGTTGTAAAGCGCGCAAACGACCTAGGCTTGTTTGCTGTTAAGGCTCAGAACAAATTTCAGACTGCGAGGGTGAAATTGTGATGCGTCGTACTCGACCATTGCTTCGACAAAAATTTTTAGAAGGCTCACATCCAAACACCAAATATGGAAATTTCTTATAGAGAAATCCCCATCTTCAAAATCTTTAAAAAATAAAAATAAATAAAAAAAGGATTTAAAATGGCGGGTAGCCCGACGAAAGAGAGGGCAGAGGAGGGTACCAGGTGACGAACCCACCCGCTCCTGCTGCAGCGAGCTGGCGCTGCAGGAGGACAGCGGCGATGGCGGGCCCGGCCTCCTTCTCCAAACCCTAAGCCACCTCTCTCTTCTTCTGAGCACTGACAAGCGCGCAGATGCGATCGAGCGAGCAAGCGCACTTTGTGTGACGTTTACAAATTTGGACTAGAGTAAGAATGTGGTGGGGCCGCAGCGGTATGAGCTCGGGTGACCGCACTGCACCGCTTCCACGAGGTGCTGTTTTTGGCAGCTTCGTTCTCCACCTCCCTCCTCTTCTTCCTGCCTCCTCTCTTCTCTCGCGTTTCTCCTTCTTCTTGTCTTTGGTTCGCTTGCTCGCTCCTCAAGCACAAAGGATTCTATTCTGTTTCAATACTGTTTCTATTCTATTCTGTATCAGACGCTTGTGTGTGAGCATCTCTACACACGTTTCTTGGCTAGAATGGGTAGGTGCATCGATTGCCGGTGTGCAAAAGTTCGCCAAAAAAAACTCTCAAACATGGATAAATCATTTTAATGAGAATACGTAAACAATTGCTCAACCCACACATGGCAATAATAATATTTAATGCAGTGATTATTTTTCTGGCGAACTCTCTCACTTCTTTTGACCTGGAAAACATGATTTCAACCTCCACACAGGGTTTCATTGGAAAATAATGGCCTCAAATTCGCCATATATCTAGAAATTTTTTCCAAATTGCCAAACTTGTATTATAGGTTCCAATAGGTACCCAAGAATATAAAAGGATTTTCATTTTTATTTTTTTAGTTTCATATCAGGGTTATACCCAAAGTTGGCTAAATTTTCTTCTGGATGGTTAGGAATTTCTCTGCATTTTACAAAATTGAAAAGGAAGAAGACCACTGATTTAATTTTCATTCAAGTGACAAACTTGTCATGAAATTAATGACCATGTTAATTAATCCCCGCTCATTAACTGTACAAGGAAATGAAATATCTACTAGGCAAAAAAGTTCATGATTCTAGCTTTATTAATGCATCATTAGGTATTTGATTGCAGTTTGGCTTTGCTATGTAATTTGCACTAACTAATTAGACTAAAATTAGTTGAAACCAGTGTTGGGGTGGGTATTAGAAGCTGCTCTGGTCAATTCCTAATGTTCACAACCATGGTTCTCGAAAGTTCCAAATTTGAGCAAAAACCACATTTCTCAACTTTTTTGAAAACATCAACAAAACAAGAGAATGTGATTTCTCTCACCAAAAAAAAGAAAAAAGAAGCCATGGTAAAGCCGTACAAGTGTGTAGTAAACTTCATTGTTTCATCCATTACAATGTACAATATGTGGTGTATATTGTGCCATATATTCTTTGTGTTACATTATATGTTCCAAATTCAATTAAGGTAAATGTAAATATTCACATATAATTGAAATTTTTCTGTTACCTTATATGTTCCAAACTTTTATGGCCTTAATTCTTATTTGAATTGGAGACTTTTCAAAGGTCATATACCTTCACCTGAAAGGTATGTTTCAAAAACATGATTACCTCCACCCACAAATGCAATGTATGTGGACAAACATTTATCCAACGTAATGTGGCATCCATTCCGTGCAAGTGTTTGCAAAAACAAAATGCCCATAGACACAGGCATTTTGTTTTCCAAAACACTTACCTTTTTTTTTTCATGTGATACTTGATGGGTATCACAAGAAAAAAAGGCATTAGTTTTTATGCCAAATAAGGCCTTCAAAGCCAAGTCATTCTCAAAACAATTGCCCTCAACTCTGACCTCGTGGGCAATTATTTCCTGAACACTTTAACCCTCGGGCATTACCCTACACATATACTAACCCTTACTCAACTGATATATTAGTATCAATATACCAACCCAACACTAGTGCTGACCATCACCTTCATAGGGCTAATTCAAATATGCACAATTCTTGCCTTCATGTTGGTTCTGGTCAAACACCATGTTGGGTTCTTTAGTAACAATTGGGAATGCATGTTGAAAATATGCAAGGCTCAACATGCTGAACATTTCCTATTGTTCACCTCCATAAAAGCATCTCCTCTAACATGGATTCACTAGATTGCTTGATTGGTCCCGTTGGCACAGTCTTCCATTATTATTCATTGGCCAAATTATCTGATTGGTTCACTTACTTTACTATTAGTGATCTCCCACTTTCAAGTTTATGGGTGAGGCTTGGAATGTGTAAATTAGTAATAGATGCATGAAATACTAATGCAAGCCTAGGTACCCAATATGAGTAGGGATGCTCTATGAGCTTACTAGTCTTGGGTCCTTCAAATTGCCCTTTTCCATCACCAAATAAACATTTGTGAAGGCCTCAATCATGGTACAACCCATCCCAGAAAACTGTGCGAACAATCAAACAAAATCAGGGGCTCGTGTTTTGTAAGATGGTTACCAGTGTGAAAGGCAGCATGCCAGAACAGAGCCCCAATATAAAGCTGTCCACACAACAGTCAAAGGGTTCAATAAGGGTGGACATACTACAATAGCAAATGCAGCCTGCATACATCTACAAGACCCTCAATATGATAAAATGAGTACAACTACTTAACAACCAGATGGCACTTTGAAAGAGCTTCATGCCAAAACAATTAACCATTGCAGAATGGGATTACCTGTCAGTAAGTACAAATTGTTTGTATTCAATAACGTGAAGACACATCATTTTGTAGTTATTCTCACCTTGTGACAAACATAGTTGACCATGCAACACAACTGGGTTTGCAAATCAGCCAATATGCTACATCACTCTCAGCAGATGGCTGCTGTCTTGATGCCAAGTCCATTTGATCTTCTCGTTGCTGATGGATTTTGATCTGACTCTTGTTCTACTGCTATAGAGAAACATAAAAGCGGATAACTCTCATAGCAACAGAAGCTTTCTGAGTAGAAGCTCTGAACAGAGACATCCCCTGACCAATACAATGCAGCCAGCAAGAACCGGCCCATTGAGCATGGTATCTTCTTCAGCACTATGTATGGCTGTATCCTCATAAGCTGGTGACATCCAAGATTGAGATGATGACCAATCATGCTGCCCCAAAGAACTTGCCAATCCGACAAGTTCAGCAGCTGAAATGAATGTAAATGCTGAGATAGGTAGCTTAACACTTCTGTATGCACAAGAAGCAGAAACATCAAAGCAGCTTCTGGAGGCATGTTGGCTTGCTAACAATCACTTGAGCTCCACTGACAACACATAGCACACACCTGGATGGCTGCAGGGTCATACTCTTCACCCTTTGATTTTCACAGAAGAAAAACGCCACATGGTCTGTAGACATCAGAAACTGCATAACAAATACATTAGTCTGCTCAGGCACATGGGCTCATCTGCAATCACTCAGGTTTTGTATTTTTGCTCCTATGTCTTTGATGGGCCACAAAACCTGTTATAAGCACCCAAATGAGTATGGACACACCCTGCATGAGATAGATGGTGAGCACTGTTGACTCATGAGCTAACATGCAATGTTGTATGTGTATGCTTGAATTTGCATCAAAGGTGGCAATGACAAAGCTGGGATCATCACGGTTGCGCCAGGTCAGGGAGGACACTGTTATCTCTCTTGTCCCATCTTCATGAATGCGATCACACCAACGGTGTGTATGCCCATTCAACACCAGCCTGCCAGTTTCTTAGATCCAATTAGTCCAGCAACATATTCAATGAGTAGTCTGCCTACATATGATTTCAGTCTCTTGGCAGCAAAGAATTACAATCTCATGAACACTATCTGCACACAAAATCTTCAAGAGACCTAGTTATTTAGTCTGGTCATTAGCTTCAATATCCTCCAAATGCTAGACTAGAGTACCACATCAGAGACCACAACCATCTGGAGAACTTTATCAGATTGTCTTTTACTGCATATAAATCTACCTGGGGCCATGCAAACTGTACTTTAGGATGTGACACAAAAGATGGATGTCAGTGCGAGAAACACAGGACCAATGACCTGAGTATGTGTGAAATAACACAGAACTCATTACTGCTGAACCAAATCAGAACTGGTGCAGCAGAATTCTGGTTCCATAACTTTCCTTCTAGTTGGTGACATGAGGTCATGTTTTCAGCATAGAAGATCACAACAAATTCTCATTTGCAGCATGAATGGGGATCAAAAATAAGAAACCCACCGAGGTTTGAGTGCTTCTAGTACATATTTGGAAACATCAGGAGGCAGAACATCCTGCCCAACTTTGTAAGGCTCCTCTGGAGTAGCCACCCTGCCATCCAGTACTTTCAAACATATGCTCAAACCGTACTCACAGAGAACAAGATGCAACTGCCACCAACCTCAGGTGCACAGATGTTAATTGAAGATTGCAGGGGACAACAGGAAATCTCACCCTTGAAAGCACAACTTTTTGTTAACCCATGTGAAAGCAAATAACAGACCTGGGATAGCAATCAAAACATGATCATCACCACATTGAGAGATTTCTGGAAGGGGTGAGAGAATATACAGTGGAGGAGATGCCATAACTCCCAAGCAGCTACCTTCCAAGTCATGCCATGGCGCACAGCGTGGGACATCTAGTGAATTGCAAGCACTATCATCTTCCCGATACAATGGCAGATGTAATAGGAGCACAGGGCCGGATCTATTATTATGAGATCTGTTCTGACCATGCTGCTGAACAGGAACAGAATGTTTTTCAACAACTTTCTCAACATCAGAACAGAGAGAGCAGCGGTCGCCCTGCATGGCCATGGCATTCAGGGAGATGAAGTCTATAAGCTTCCAGTTATATCTGCTGCAGCATGTGGGATCCAATCCAGGAAATGAAGCAGCAAAGCGGGGCAAGCGCACTTGCATGCCTTGGTCATGGTGATCACCAACATCATGATTGCCAACAACTACCTGCAAAGGCCCTTTCACAAATGGACCTATCACACTCCGAAACCTTGACACTACTGCATCCCACTGAGCATCATTTGATTTGCGACCAGCATCTGAAACATCTCCTAATACCACCAGTGCATCTGGCTTCAGCTTCCAATAAATCTTCTGCACCAGCCAACCACAACAATCATCAACCACATTGCTGTGTGTTTGTACCAGATACATGAAGCTCTGTATGAACATTCATCACAGAGCTTGAAAATTAGGGTTACAGACCAGGGCTTAGAAATAGGGGGGCACAAACCAAAGCTTGAGCATCAGGGCCAAGTCTAGAGCTTTGTGGTAAACCCTCAGCCTCCACAGATTGGATGACTGATAGAGAAAGCACACTTCAAAAGAGAAATCTCGGCTGAATTTCCTGCGGCCTTTCCTCTTCACAGGGCTTCCATTAGGCTTTGAACTACTATCTAGTTGGTTCCGCTGACCTTCATTTTTGCTACTTGTGCAGAGTGAGAAACGCTCCAACCAACCAACACCGGAAAGAAATGGAAGAGGAGAGGGGGGGTGGGGAAATCAAAGAAGAGAGAAAGTTGGATGAAGTACCCGGAACGTGGACTGCAGGAAAGACTCGCGTCGAAAACGATCGAACCAATGAGTGCCGGGACCGGCCAGGTGCAGATCTGCCACCACCGCCACCTTGAGAGAAGAGGAAGACGACGGAGTGCCAACGGTCGGAGCCGGAGAGCAGGATGGGAATGTGATGAGGTTCAGAAGCAGCGCAGGCAGCAAAAGGCACAGCAGCAGCCACAGGAGCGAAGACGTCATGGCTGTAAGTAGAGCATCTCGCAATTGAAACACAGCAATTTGGGGAAATGAGAAGGAAGAAAAAGGATCAAACAGGTAGAAAATTTCATAGAAATCTAGCGACTTTCTCGCATTTTTTTCACAAAATTCTTTGTAGGAGTTGCATTGGATTTTTTTTTTGGTCGTCAAGTGACAAATATTCATCCAATGAAAACGCTAATAGGTATTTATGAAAGCTGAAATTAGTTCAGAAATTTTCTTTTCTTTTCTTTGAGGGGCCTATTTCTCAAATGGAGGTGAATACCCAATGTTCGTCTTCCTCTTTTTTTTCTTTCTTCTTGACAAATCTAGAGATTGAATCATTCCAACTTTTCATTTTAGTTCATGCATTCCATCACCTTCAAACATGTGATACTCTTCGATGGACATCTTCCATACTAGGAAGCAAATCTAGGTATATGTTTGATTTGCTCTGGCTATCAATCCTCAATGCAAGTGTAGGGGAAAACCCTAAAGTGGGGACATTCCCTAAATACGGAGCTGAGGACAAGGCCATAGGTGAGGCCCACCCTGTGTTTTGAGAATGCCCACCACCTTTCGGCTTTCATCATCATCAGAAAGCATGATGTGAATGCTATCATGAACTTAAATATAAGTGTATCATAGGACCGAGGAGTTGAATGTTCTTACTGGCCTAATCCTTAAGAGTGGGAGGGCTCTTACACGGTAATTCTCTCCTAGGGTCTTTGTTTGACAGAAAACTCCCATTGAAGGCATTATGGTTGTAACTTCCCTACATCCAGGGCTATTGTCACTCCTGTACATATGCTCCCTATAGCCCCTTGTGTAAAGAGTTTACAGCCATAGTACCCAAATCAAATTTAAAACAAAACATTGTTAACATTTATTTGTTGAATTATCTAGTGAAACAAAATATTATTAACATTTGTTGTTTCATCATTTGGTGGTTCCTAAATGATTTTTTTTTTAATTTTAATTTTCAAATGATTAATTGTTAATTTTGAACTTTTCAAAATTTGAAATTAACTAATACATGATTGAGTCTGTGATTCTGACAATTTGGTGTCTAAAACTGATAGAACCCAGAAGCTGAGGTTATTAACAAAATGAAAGACTCACATAACATTCATAATAAGTTCCACTTGTGTAAGCACTGGACAAGTTTAAAGCAAGAGAAATGGTGTCGGTGTCTGCTGTTGCTTTCAAGCACCAATGCTGAGTCTGAAGTCTGTGCACTCTAGCATGAGATAAATTTTTTTGCTCTTGAAGATGAAGTATTTAACTTCATTGTGTACATGTTAGTGACAAGTATTGGCATGAGAGGTAAAAAGCTGGTGTACTTGTTGTGGGCAAACTTTATGTGAACCCCGCTAGTACTAAGCAACAATGCAGTCACACAAATTATGTATTTGTACTGTAATTGCAGTTATGGAATGGTGCCTCACCTAAAGAAGATGAGGTGCATGTGCGAAAGAGGATTTGGGTTCACATAAGAATGTGTTCTTTACAAATTCCAGTTCAGCGAACTACAGCTTTCAGATCAGCTACCTGTGATGAGAGAGGACAATGAATTGGTGATGAGAGCACAGAACACCATAAAACTTAATAACTTACATCTATGGCATGGAAATTTGGGAACAATTTGCACTTTGAAAAAATCTCCAGTCCATGCATGCACTTAAAACATTTACATCACAGTTGCACCCACTTGCTAATTCATACCAGTAAAAAAAATTTAAATCGCCTAGTTAATAACCTATGCTCTCAATGAAAGCTTCATGCAAATTTAGGTCTTCGGAAGAAGGGGACAAATTCTGATGCCAAATTTAGTTTTAGGAATTTGGAACAAGGGAAAAATCCAGTGTTTGGTATAATCTTAGAACTTTGGAACAAGGGGAACAAGCAGCTCATGGCATAATGACTCTGCTCGTTTTGGCTGGCTCAAATTTCAAACTATATTAAGCTTCCCTTAGAAGTCATGTAAATTGCATGTACTTCTCTGGATCAAGGCTCAAGCCCATTCATCATACTCTACTTTCTTGTCAGCTTGACTGAAAATTAATTTCACAATTGGATGAAGAGAATCCTCAAATCTTTCATGGGAATTTTGTTTAATAATTAAATTGAATATTTTAATTCATATAAATGAACAAATGAGTATTTTAGAAGTTTTAAATTGAAGCAATGAGAATGTGAAAATTGGTCCGAATGAGCCATACCTCACATTTCATATGAGAATAAAAGAATCTTTGTAATTAAAAAGGAATGGAGACAAAATCTAATTCAAATTTAAAATTATAACTCCACTCAGTGGTAATCTCAAAATATCATATGAAATTTAACTATAATAATGAAACGATAATTAGTTAACAAAAGACAAAATTTTAGAAAAATTAAAATCAAAATATTTGAGAACCCATGTAGCAAACCATTAAAAAAATCTCTAACTTCTTCAAGTGCAGAAACAAAAACAACAGGTCTCGAATCCTAAAATTAATTGATTTCAACACTTGCCCACAGAAACTGACCATCAATATAGCGTTTCACTATATGCACACAACACTGTGGATGTCACTCAGACTTTGGGTCAAGTTCAAGCCAAAACTTTATGCCCAAATCATCATCACCTACACTGATCATCACTACTAGCCTAGCCAATATGTATCCACCAGGAAGGACTTGGACTGCCTTGATTGATCGCCGTCAACAAGTACCACCCCGATGGAGCTAGAATTGCATTCGGCGGTGCTGTAACAATTGCAATGAACTCATTTAGTTTTATATCATTTCCAACTGCAGCTCTTGCAGTTGTTGATCTTCTTGTTGCTGCTACAACGGGTTGTGTTGATGCGAGTACCAGCATCCTTTGGTTCTGTGAGAAAGTGTGGGTGGTGAATGGAGGTGCGTACAGATGCCAGGCAACTGCATTGGGTGCTTCAGCTACGGGAAGCGCGAATGTGACAGTAAAAGTTACCCCATATCCTGGTGCGCTGCTGCTGATAGCAATTATTTCTGGTCGACGACCATCGTATCCACGGGCGAGGTAATAAGGATTGTATCTCTCGATCCGCAGCTCAGTGGCGAAAAGAGCACCCGTGAATTCGTATCCTGAATTGGGGTTGCTGCCGCCCACAAGGATGGACCCGTCTGGCATCACGTTTGCAGTGGAGTGGTAGAGACGAGGGATTGTGGATGGTGACATGACGTGGAAACGGTTGGTGACGGGGTTATAGAGGACGGGGGCAAAATTCGGCTCCCTTGCAAGCTCCCAGCCAGCAGTTCCTCGCTGTGCTCCGTTGATAATGAGAATCTCGGCTGTGGGTAGAATCAGCATGTCTCCCATCACACGTGCTGACGGCATGACCGACATCACCCATTGCGGATTTGGATCTGTGATGACCAATCTTCCACAGGTGTCTAGTGCACTCGCGAATATCCCGTGTCTTACATTGGGATATGAGCCCGGAGGCGCTCCTCCGCAGATCATGACTTCAGCCGTCTTGTACCTGTTTAGAGTCATGTGCAGCAAGCTGTCTCTTTTTCAGAAAAGAAAATGATCAGGTACTGCAGTGGAACAGGAATAAGAGTGACATTATCCAGATATAGGATTAGATTATGCTAAGGACATCTTTCCATCAAGCTGCCCTGATCACAGATTCTAGACCCTAACAACAAGCTTTTCGTTATTCTGTGTCCAATAGCTCTGCTCAGAATAGTTTTAGAGCTATATTCGTCAGGCATTGATGAATGCAAGAATTATGAGTCAACCTATAAATCATCATAAGATTGATATATCTATGATTTTTAATTCAAACGTCTGTTTTTAAAAAATTATCTAGATAGTTCCTTACATATGAAATGTTTCCTGAGTTTCTAACATTGATTATCTACAAATTTTCAACTGCCCCCAGTTGCAGCTTTCCAGTGCCTATTCATGCAGCATGAAAAAAGACCCCATTTCCATGGCTTTCCATTAGGCTGAGCTGTGATCAGAAGATAGTGTGTGTAAGTGTGATCACAACAGCCTAATGGAAAGAGACCGTAAGAAGCACACAAGTAAGCGATTACCCAGTTGCAGCGGAAATGGGAAGCAGCACAGAGGACCCGGATGAAGGGTAGTTGCGAGGCCCACCGGCGAGAGGCGGGAATGTGCGCACGGTTGCACCAGTGTGGTAGTTGAGGAGAAGGGACTTCTGGTTGGCGAAAACAAAGAGGTTGCCGTCAGGGCTCAGGTGCGTAAACGGGTACAAGTTGTTCTCGATCCCGGGGTCGTTGGTCTCTGCCAGGAACGGGAAGTCGATGGCGCCCTCTCCTGCCGCCGCTTTGGGAACGAACTCGTAATTGAACTGGCGGCGACCTCCGACCACGATCACTCGCTGGTCCGGCAGGACTTGGTCGGAAGAGTACCATCTTGGTACTGCGAGCGAATTGGGAAGCTCATGCCAGTCGTCTGTGGGGCCACCCCCAATTGTGCGCACCACCCGCCCACCATCGTTCCATCCGCCGGTCTGAGTCAGGTTTCCACCCGCTAGCCATGCACCTGATCATATGATGCACACAGAAAAACACGAGCATTGCGTCAATTTATGGTTACCATGCAACGAAACACCATGGAAAGCATGTCTACGATCTAAAAATGCTTTAGTTTCAGGCATGAATCGAGTTTTCAAGGGTAGAAACCGAGAATGTTCACACAAAAGAAGCAGCTATCTCCGAAAGGATCGCGATCCACAACAAAATAGAACTGAAATTGGAAAAGAATTAGAGAAAATTCCATCCCTACCTGAGGAGCACCATGTGTCCGTGCGGACTGTCAGAGCTCGGATTGTTTTCGTGGCGATGTCGAGTTCAATGGAGTGTGCCCAGCAGTCTACATGCAGAGCTTTGTCGAGGGGGTCGCGGCGACAGAAGCCATCCGCGAGTCTGATCTGCGAGGCCCCGAAGTCGGTCCTGTCGAACATGATCACCTTGTTGGTATGCGCAAGCGTCATGTGCATCGCCGATACGCCGGCGTTTTCGATTAACACTTCCCATGAATCAGCAGGTCCCAACGACGTTACAGCTCGCAGCAACATGGTGCTGCTGAGCAGGGCGAGTACACACACAACCATCTGCATCTCTTCTCGCGGCCTTTCTCGCATTGTGCTTAATATTATCGATCGTGGAGGCCGACAAGTAGGTCTGATCAGGAATTGGAAAGAATTTCAGAGGCTAATGTTCACAAATCTTCTGCTAATATCGCAAACGAGTCCTGGACATCGACTTTGATACCTCTTCGAAGAGTTGCAAATGGTCACCAAAGAAACCTTTCAATCAGCACTTCGTGGGGTATCGCCCTGCATTTCTGCAATAAAAAAGGAGCTTCATAAACCTCGACCCAGGTTTCGAAGGTTCATAAGTTACTACTCTTCTAGCAACTGTCCTTACAGCAACAAACGAGGCCCTATGTCAGTGGCTTTCCTTTAGGTTACTGTTTGTAACGGTGATCACCGTAACCTATGTGTTGTGATCACAGCAGCCTATTGGAAAGAGAGCCTAATTATGTGCCCCCAATATTCATGCGTCTGTTGTGTCTTATAAATTCAAGCTCTTGAAATGAAGAAAACACTTCATGTAACTCTGTCAAACATTGGGTTTCGCGCTCTACAGTACTACGATGCGTCCTTTATAATTATCGAGCAGCGAGCTAGCTACAAGCTGACCCCACTATGTTATTATGCATGTACATGTTCAAGCTTCACAACCCGAATGAATGCATAATAATATTCAAGCTTGTTCACTGGCCGCAACAATAACAACAGCATACGCTCCATTTATGAATTGTGAGCTGATCAAACATGAGACCAAGATTATATTCATCTGCACATGAAGCCCCAAGGTAGTACTAGAACACTCACTGCAGCAGCAACCCCCCTCAGTTGATTCGATTTCCCCGGCCGTTTAATCTCCCAGCTCTAAACCGAACTAGACGAAGTAGTACTTCTGCATCAACAAGATCAGCACCCACACAAAAAAAACAGGAAAAAAGAAAAAAACAACCAAAGCTTCCCGCCACCGCCACTACTTAAGTACTACTTATGCCCCTTTCAAGAAAGCTAGCTGGTGTACTAGACCTTTCTCATGTGTCAGACTAACATAAGTATAGAACAAGACCTGGTTGATCTCCGACAATCCTCTCGACTGAACCACAATTCCGGAACTCAGTAATGAAACCCACAGTCCGCGAGTATGTCAGTGGTGAGACATGAGGTTTCTGGACAAGAGACATGAGGAGAGAGACAGAGAGAGAGGTCTCGAGTCTGGGTAGTACGCAACAAGTGTGTCACACTAAAATCTACTGTATTATTGCAGTGACTACTTACAACTTGGCTAGAAATTATGGGGATATTCATGATAGACTCAGCAGCTGCAGAGTGGAGTCGCTGAGATTCCATTCCAGGAAGTAAGTTACGCAACTGCCGAACGAGATTGATCAACTTGTGAGTTCCACTTTTGAGTTGTTAAATTCTGGAACAACTTAGATCATTATTGTGTGCAAGACAATCGAGACTTTTAGCTTGTGTATCTTGTCAACTAGATTTTTTTAATTCAAATTTTTTATTTTCTTCGCAACTTTGCATATCTTTTGCTTGTTTGCATTAGATTGCATTAGAAAGTTGTTTTTCTTTTTTTTTTCTGCAACTGCATTCATTGTTGTTAATTTGCATAACTTGAACACGAAGCAACACTAATATTGCCAAAGAGAATTACAATTTACAAAATCCTAATATTTGCTCTAGATTTTTCGATTATAATCACATTTCTAAAAAAAGCTTTGCAAATGTTTTGTGCTACTAATGAGTGTGACAGTGACTCTAAAAAAATTGGTGTTTTTTACTAAAATGGATGGTTACCAGAATAAAATGAAATAAAATGTGTGACACAAACAAGAATGTGCCAAATGGACTTGATTATGAAGGGGGTTTACAATATTTGAAGGAATCTTGCTGTAATATTTTTGCAACCTGCTGGAGCCTATTGTTTAAATATGGCAATCTCAGAAATTTTTTCCTTGAGATCTGGCTACTTTGGCACTTTTTTCCGTAAAAACCCACAATTTTTTTCAAAAATTGTATTTTCTGTTATAATTCTCACCTGGACTTTTGAACTCATTTTGGAATAGCTTTGTCAAGGGTTCAGAAATCCTCAATTGGAATTTTTTTCTTTCCCTTTCTTTCTTTCCTTTTCTTTCATTATCTGCAGGCACTTTGAGAGTCATGGGTTTTTAAAGTTAAATTCCCTGAAGGGCATTTCTATAGTGTAATTGCAACAGAATGTAGCACATGGAGCAGCGTTACCTGGACAACTTTTTTATCAAAAAGCTAATAATTGAAATTTTGAAAAAGAAGTAATTTTGGAGGTTTTCAGTGACCAGTCACCAGAAGTGAGTGGGAACAAAAATAGCCAGGGTTTTCATATATTTGGCTACTACTAGGGATGGTGGCCACTTTGAAAAAATTCCTAAAAAGAACATCCACATGGAGAGATAGAGAATGCGGGAAGGTGGAATATTGGGTGATTGTGGCCAAATGTTGAGTGCCTTTTGACTCTATTCGTGACAATTTGTTTTGCTACATGTAGAGAACCTTGTGATCATTTCATGAAATGGCGAAAAAAAGGGCATCTAGGCAGAGAAGCTTTTTGCATCATTACTTTATTGAATGACAACTGAAAAGACAGAACACTGATTAATGTAGAGTAACACCCCAGGAGTGAGGCATTCTCCCCAAATCAGCAGGCAGAAGGGCCTTTATTTTGTGAACACCTTACTGCTGAGGCAATTACACTGTGTAAAGACTGGATTTCTGTGTCAAAGATGAGATCTGGAGGAGGATGGGGTAGATGAATTGGCATTGTTAACATTGAGACAGTGTGAAGGTAGCTAGTCGGGGTGGTGGGTGGGTAAAAGAGACAGGAAACTATTTGGGAAGGTGCAGGTCTGTGGGAAGCAGGGTCTGTAAAAAAACCAGGAAGGTCAAATGAAGGGATGTTATGTTCCACCCATGAATCCCAGTCAAAGCAGTGAAAACCTGCATTTCCCTGCAGTGGACTCTGAGGGAAATTCTGCCTTGTGAAGCCCAGGCTGTCTAGTGTGAAAAAACTGGGCCAGGGCTTTGTAGGTAGCCAAAGTGGCAATCATTTGGTCATAAGAAGATTTAAACAAATTTAGCTATAAACAAGATGTCAAAGCACAATAGTTAAAGCATTCTTCTATATTGTTGACTACCTAGTAAAAGACGTACTACATGAATCCAGTCATTTCTATTCATTTCTTTTCAAAATCTGGTGATTAAAAACCCAAAAAACCATCAATTTTTCACATTTCCTTTTTAAAATTCACCAACTGTGGAAAATCCTGCCCCCAAACAAAAACCTGCTAAGAGAAATCCTTGTAGATTAAAACTCGTAAAACTAATATGAAGATTATTGTGTCCATAATGTAAAGATATATCGTTGGGTTCTTTGTTGTTGCAGATAGAGACAATGAAGCTATAAGGTCTTGTCCTAGAGAAAGAAAATCATCATTCGACACTGCAACAATATACATGATAGCCCGGGAATTTCTCCTAACAAGTATATTTTGAATTTGGTAGGAGATGACAAGGTGAAGTTGACAAATACATATGAAGTACTTCAACTCCATGATTTGCTGCATATAGTGCAAACTCATATAAAGCACATATGGGCAGCCTGTCTTTATAATGTTTGTTATGAAATGGACCAATCATGGAATTTCCAGTACGTGCGCAAAAAGATGCATCCACCACAAAAGTGGTTAGATACAGCACATGTCACACAAGTTTATTACACATATGAAGTACACATAGTTTTTCCTCCTTTTGAGTACTTTAAGGACATGGAATTGGTCAGGTTGGTTCAATTGTATGTCGAGATTGAATAGTAGCAATTCGTGTGAGGCACAGCTTAATATTCCAGACTGCAGAGGCTCTCCTCACTTGGTTGGAGGGCACAGGAACAAGGTAGGTACGGAGATTACAAGAGAAAAGACATGATACAACCCGTACCTTGAATGGTTGAAGAGAATTAGTGGAAGTTGTGCAAGCTGTCAAGTAGAAGGCAACTTCAGTTTGGTTCTGAGGATATTAGGCCAGAGTGCACCAGCACCCACCAATGCACCAGTTGGCCATTCTGTCCATGGGATGGGCTGCATTTTTTGGTCCAGCCTCAATCAGTCAACTTTTTTTATTTTGGACCAATGCGTTTTTTTTTGGGCTATTTTTTTCTCAACCCTGACCTCATACTACCTTCCCACCTAATTACCCTACTGACCTAGCTATCTTATTAACCTTCGTCTTGACCTTACTAATCAACTAACAACTGATCCCCACCTGCTTACACTCTATTTTTTCATTGGCTAAACTTTTATACTCTAAGCAAATGCCTTTATTTTTTCTTGGCTAAATTTTTTTTATGGCTAAACCTTTATTTCTTGACAAATTCTTGGCTAAACCTTTATGTTTCAACAAAACTTTTATCTCTCCTTGGCAAAACTTCTATATTTTGACAATTTTTTTTTACTTCCAGTCTAAACATTAGTTCTCAACAAAAACCTCTTTATTTCGTAGTTAAACCTTTATCTTTTGGCAAAAAAAAATTGCTTCTTGATTAAACCTCTATCTCCTAGCAAAACCAATAACTTTTCTTGGTTAAATTTTTACCTTTCAGCAAAAAC
>Ga0209611_10008154_pt1 | contig 16522 bp, 6 predicted proteins | sample S1TSphgellanicum_3_FD_187693 | JGI IMG/M metagenome (GOLD analysis project Ga0209611, IMG submission 187693) | Host-associated microbial communities from peat moss isolated from Minnesota, USA - S1T2_Fc - Sphagnum magellanicum MG (SPAdes) (version 2) | ecosystem: Host-associated > Plants > Peat...
TGTTTTGTTTTTTTTTTTTTTTCTAAATCTCAGATTTTTTTAATTAAAATTTTGTAAAGGATTTTTCATACATGAAGGCCACCTTTCGTCCATAATTGGATATTACATCCATCCATTTTTCATCCAAATTGGTAGTCGAACATGGGGGTTGGTTAGCATGTGGGTAGGCTAAGTATGAACACTCATTAATAACCATACATTGGACAATTCAACTTTTAAAATCAAATAGATTTCAAACAATGTTGCCTTGTGATGGGACAACAAAATAAAAATTAATTGATTTCAAAATTAATTTTGGAATTAATTGGCAATTTTTTTCCCAAATTCTATATCTTTGGCATACAAATTGAAATTACAATGTTGTCAATATTATTGAGTTTCCAAACAGGAAATCTACATGTGTGCAAAATTACATCATTTTTGGAAACAAGATTTTTTACAAGGTGTGGAAGGTATTGTGTGTTGATTTTCAACTAATTTGTAGTGAAGTGTTCACTTTGTTGATAAACACCCCTTCTTGTGACCTACATGTGGTGAAATGTTGCACCATCAATGGACGTGGAGGATTTTGGATTCATGTTGTAACTTTCAAGTAAAATTAAAAGAGTGGAGATGTGTGTTGTATGAAAATTTCATTCCCATTTTGTGTTGTTTGGGGTCGCACCTATGTTTTTAGTTTTGTTTGTGGAAAATATTAGGCTTGGTTGGGCTTGTAATTTTGTGATGACATCTTGGGACATAAATTTTAAGTACCACATGAATAATTTGTCATTATGTGATGAATTCTTAGGACACAATTTACCATTTGATGTGTTCACAACATGTTCAAGTTTTGTTGGCCCCATGAAATGTTTTTGTGAATGCAAGTGTTGTTTTAGATTAAGGTTTGGTTCAACCCACAAATTCAACATCCTAGTTTAAGGTTAGAATTTGGTTACCCACAATTTAGGGTTAAGGTTCACCATGAAGGTGACACATTATTCCATAATAAGGGATACTTTGAAGGGTACCAATGGGTTTACTAGGTAGGGGGTGAAGTTAAAACCACCCACATTGCCATCATCTTCATTTGTTGGGGGGGGGGGGGGGGGGTGTTGGTCACCACATCGTGCTATTGTGGGATATGGAGGACATTTATGAACCACAAAAAGGCCTTGATATTGAAAGGCAATTGGCATATTGAATTAGATAATTTTACCTAAAAGTTTGATCATTTGTGTGATATGTAAAAGATGTGCAATTTCTGGGTGTTCACACCCTTCATGACATGGAAATGTTTATTCCAACATTTGGAAGGGTCACTAATACACGATTATCATGAGTTCAAATGTGCCCATGATGTGCAAATTAAGGAATGGTAACTATATTGGTCACCCTATTATGTTTCCATCATTGAAAGCATTATGGCCTCAACATTTATTTCAATTCTAATGTGATTACGACATTTTCTAATAAAACGTTTGGCTGGTGGAAGTAGGGTATTAATGGTGCAACCATTAGAAGTGGTGGTGCCAACACTTTTATTAGTGGACAAGGTCTTTTGCCAACATTCAACCCTATTTATGAAATTCTTTCATGAATTGTCATGAGTTGTCATGAATTGTCAAGGGGTTTGAACAAAAAAGTTGTGAAATTTGCGACAATTCCAATTGTTACCCCAAATTTATCTATAACTAGTGACAATACCTAACAACTCGACAAGTAGTTAGTAGAACAAGTAGTCAATAGAATAGGGAGTTAGTGAAACATGCATTTATTTTTTGAATTTTCTGACTATTTATCTTAATACTAGCTAGTTATTGTTTAGATGGTTTGATTTAAACTATTTAAAGTTTGAAATATATATATATATATGGACAAGGAAAAAGAAAACATTTTAATCCAAAAGTTTTGTTTTAAACATAAAATTAGATGTTCTTTTTTATATACATGTTGTTATAGAAGTTGAACTTATTTCTAAGATTAGAAAATTGCATGAACTTAAATAAGAAATAACAAAAATCCTCTTAACATTTGGTGACCATGTAATGGATCAAAATTGTAAGCATTAGCACTTACAATTTCTGGTTTGAATTACATTTGTTTTAAATAACTTAGATTATTTTATGTGCAATTTCAAGTTTAAGTTTCATAGAAAATAGTCTTCTTGTTGTTGTTGTATTTTGAAAACATTAAGGAATAGATTAAGGTTAATGTAAATTTTTTGAAAAAAATTGGATGTCCTATTTATAAGGGAAGTTGTTTTTGATTTATAACTATTGGGTGAAGTCAATGGATTTGTTTTTAGAATCAATGTGAAAATTATCTTTAAACATGTTGATTCCAAAAATATCAAGAAATAGGTATAAAAAGTTGGTTTAGGAAACAATTAGAACAGGTCAACCTATATCAAAACTTGCACAAATGCAAAATGAACGACAAGTGCAACCAATGGGAAATGAACCAATGAAAGCACCAATCACGGAGGTAACACAATGGGTATAAATCAACATTCAACATCAAATTTCAACCAAATATTTATGCACATGGAAACAACAACAATACCTTCATATTTGTGACACAACATGGTAGGTGTAAATTCTACTTCAATTTACTCTTTGCCTACTAACAAACACTACAAATTATGCACACAAATGCATTTAATTCTCATACAATCTATTGTTCCAAACAATTCAAGTTTATTTTCAAACTATATTCACATATTCATTTCATTGTTGTTACTATTTCATTACTTCCAAATTTTGGATTATTATTGAAATCCAAATATGTGATCATATCTTGAATATTATAGTTAGAAAAACCCAAACAAATTCAGAATTCACATTTATTCTTTGTTTCTTCACCAATATGCTAAATTGTTTTCCTCACTCAAAGTTGAAAATATCAAACATCTATAGTATTAAAATGCAAAAATCAAAATTGAAACATGAAAATTAGTGGTTCATAACCTTATAGAACTTTAAAACTTCATATTGTGTCTCTATCATTATTCTCTGGCAACTTCTTTAAGTGTTTCTAACAACTTTCTCAACTTTAATTTCAATATTAAAAAAATCCTAAATCCTAGCATCATTACAAAACAATTGAATGTGTGTGACAAGTGTGAACATAACCTAACTTTCTATGGGTATAAAGTTTAGAGTTCTATTGGTATTGGAAACCACAGATTTTTAATGTTTTCAATTATGATTTCTACTTTTAAGATTACATATTTTTGATATGTACAATTTAAAGTAAAGATAGTACTATGAATCTAAGAAGAAAACATTGATTTTATTCTGTAATTATTGTGTTTGATATCTCATTATATTCTAACTACTTTTCTTTTTTTTTAAGAACGAAATAAAATTTAAGGAGAATGAAAAGTAGTTGTAAGGAGGAATCTATGTAAAAACAATCTATCAAAATTGTTTTCAACAAATGAAACCATATATTTTAAGTGTTGAAATGAAAGATTGAATTAGGTGTGTATTGTTTTAAGTAGGCAAAGCATAATTTTAAAAGTAGAATATGTAACTACTAGTATTGGTGAAGTTTGAATTTTGCTAACCCACTAAGTTTGATAATTATACATAATCAATTGTTTTGGTTATGATCGAGTAATTATCAAAGTGGTGAAAATTGGTGCCATTGTTGAAGCATAACAATGAGGGTGTTATTTATGCATTCTTGGACATGGTATTAATTAGGTTTGGCACTTTAATTAAAGTGCTCACCATGTAACCAAGGTACAAAATTTTGTGGGGAGTTCCAAGAGTTGTGTGATAACACATTAATTGATCATTGCACAACTTCATGAAACCATCCTAAGGTAGATAGATTAGTTGAACAAATGGTGTAGATGGTGAAATGAGGTTTGTGAGAGTATGGGCTTCAAAAGGGTCATATTAGATATTGGGAACTACAATTATCATGGTTTTCCATGGGATATAAATTTAATCAACAAGCTTTCTTACATCCTTTCATCATTTTTAATTCTTTGGCCATGAACTCAAGCTATCAACTTTAATTTGACATGATGTAATGGCACTAATTAATTTGGATGATCAAAATATGTGGCTTCAAGCATGTGAACAATGAACAACTTTGTTTTGACGTGTAATGCTAATGGTTATGAAAAATTTGACAATTGTTCAAAACCGATATACATTATGTTATGCCACTATTCAAAAAGGTGGTTATTGGTTTCAAGTTCACAAATTCAAGCTAGGTTGAGATTATGTATACATGTAAAAAACAACATTGATTATGTTGGATGTGACTACATGGGATGTGTTATTTTATGTGCAAGGAAGGTGCCTATACCTTCCAAAGTATTGTTGTTGAAGGGTTGAAATGGTCAAAGATAGAAAGACCATGTGCGAATTGCACACTATGTCATCTTCCTAATGTGGATGGCCAAATCAACCCCTATTTGGCTACTGTCCCTACTAGTCTTTGATGTATGTTATGTGGACAATCTTTAGGGGCAACAACTATGTTGGTGTGATTGGTGTTTGAAAGTTTGGCATATGGGATGATGTTTGATGCCAACTTTGAATGAAATTTCAATTAGCAAATGGTTTTGCCCTTCAATGTATGACATAAAGTTGAGGACTTCTATAATTAAATAGTAGGGTGTAGGTTAAATTTTTCTTCATGATGATGCACATGTGGTTGAGGATTTGAAAGGATTATAGTTAGGTGATTAACAATGGAGTTCACATTTGCACTTGCCTTACTAGTCTCTCCACTTTAGAACCAAAGTGTTCATTTTTGGTGGATTTACAAGAAGGATTTCCTCCATTTTTATTTAATTTAGGGGGATTTAAACCCCGAATAAAAGGGAGGTTTGGATGTGATGCATTAATATTAAATGTAGTTGTGTGTTATTTAGTTTATGTGCTTGTGGACATGAATAGGTGTGGGTGTCAATGTGGTAGCACATGACAACTATTATGAATTTTCTATTGAATAGTTAATTATGTCATGGTTAAGTTAGCTTAATTAATTGTGTTTAGTGATAGATTAGCTTGGAATGGTGTTAATGAGGTTCCAAACTTTTCATGAATTGGGTATAATACCCATGTGCTAGTGGTTTCAAATCACTTATGGTGATTTGAGATTCCAAGACTTGTTTTGTGTTGACATAGATTTTTTGAGGTATGTTTATGTAAGTTTTGTTACAAGGTTTGGCACACAAGTTTATGTGGTTTTTGTTTTGCAAGTTTTTGGGCTTGGATACTTATGTGTTACAAGTGAATACGTCTGATGTGGTAGATGAAATTGAGGTCAATAGTGGATGTGTTGGTGTCAACAACTTAAGTAAATTTACAATCCTCCTCCAATTGCAAGAATTTTTTTTTGGGAACATTATAAGATCAACACACAACATGATCAAAATTAATAAAATCACAGAAAAAAAAATAAAAATATTAAAATAAATATTTGACAATTTTTTTTGAGTTTGATGTTTTCAACACCCATGATTGAGAATGATCATGTGTGAAGTTGTTATAACTCAAGGTGGGTAATTCCTAGTACATGTCCATTGTATTTTCAACTTTTTTAGTGGCATCTTCCCCTTTCAATATCCATTTGTTTTGAGGAATTAAAATTCAAAATTGTTAATTGACAAGAAAACAACTATGGACCTATAAAAAATGAAAACTTGTTTTCACATCAAATTTTTCTTTGAACTATGTTCATAAAAAAAAAGAATTTTTTTGATAATAAACTAGGCAAATTGATTTTCATGCTTGTTATTGTGATAGAAGGTGGTGCATCAATGCAAATGAATTCAAAAAATTGTCAAAGAAAACTCAATAAAATCAAATCATATATTTTTGGGGTGAAAACATGGTCATAGGAGCCAGGGGTGCCAAGGTAAAAGTCCTTTTCCAAGCATTGCACATGACGTGTCAATTCTACATCGGTTTATATCTTAAATTTTGATATTTTGGACACCCAATTTAATATTGCATGTTAAGTATAAATATATTTTGACTAAAAATGATTTTATATCATATATATTATGCATTCATGCCCTTTATCACATGCATATGAACAACTTTTGTTAAGGCCAGATTTTCAAAATCCATAATTTTCAAGGTGAAAAACATGTTTGAACCAAATGTGTTCAAATTGGTTATAATTTTTTTTTTGATTAGTTCAAGTCCTTTTGCCCTTATAATTATCACTGTTAAAATCATCTCCAATTTTCAAAAGGAATGGTGCACATTTGGTAGGAAAAAAAGAAGTTTCAATAAAATATGGATTGTCCAGTTTCAAGGTTTGAGTGTTTTGAACATGCAAAAACATTTTTGATATGTGTCAAGTTTTGAACATATAAAATTTGCAATTAATGGAAAATATTCCCCAAAAAATTAAGATAATCCAAACTATTATTCTTCCCTTGTGATTTTTCAAACATACAAAAATGTAGTTAAAAAAGTGTCCATTCACTTGGGTGGCTCCTATGATTGTGTTTTTGCCCTTTGGGAAATTGGGGCTTATTCTTGAAAAAAAATTTAACAAGTAGGATTTAACAAAAGTGATTTTTCAATTATTATACATAAGTTGTGGGAGATATTGAATTTTTAGTAATTTTGTCACAAAAAAAATTTAATAAAATATTTTTTTCACAATTGGGTCAATGGCACATGTCACACTAATATCCCATAAAAACATGGGTGGTAATCTTGAAATGTAAATATATGTACTAAATGCATGTAAACAAATGGGCCCTTATGTTTTTGGCTAAAGTATATTGAACCTCTAATAAAGTCACCCTCCTAATATTATTATGATTAGAGTGGGTTTAACTTCAAAGTTCCCATAGAACTTTGCTAAAATTTTAATTAATTTTCAAAGACAAAGGTCACTTAAAATTTAATAATGTTTGCTTTATTGATCCCAAAATTGCAAAACAATTTAAATGTGCACATCACTTTGTTGAAGGTTTTTGGAAATACCAAAAGTCACTAAAAGAAATCTTGTCCATTCCAACCATATAGATGTGACTAATGTCCAAATCAATTATTTTATAACTACAGTTGGGTTAATCTTACATGTCATTTTAGTTGTAAATGTGTGTAGTCATATATGCAACTATTATAGTCACATATGCAACTATAGTGTTGACATAATCCAATGAAATTGCAAATGCAACTATAATTTGTGACTATTACATGTTTGGATGGAAAAATAAAATGAAAGTGCACTTTTTCATCCAATATTGTGAATGGATCCTTGGATGGATGAAAACTTAATTGTTTTTGCAATTGGTCATAGTTATTTTGGCAGCTAGGGCCAATAATTTTTCCATTTACAATATTTTGATGATTAAAACATATGTGCCATCTTTGGAATTACAATATTTGTTTGATAATCAACTTGTGTCTAATTGTTTATTGGTATTTTGTATTGTTTATTGACATTGACAATACAAATTATTATATTTTTATTAAATATATTTGAATTATGATATATTTATAAATATTATGTATGTGATTATTCAATTATATATTATACATGTAAATTAAAATTTATTGGTAAAATTACAACTTGTTATAATCATAATCAAGTATGATATATATTTGAATCAAATAGAGGTTTGAGATGTCTAAGAAATATATCATTTATTTGATCATAAGACTTTAACCATAATTTTAGATTAAATTTATATATTATATTTGTAAAAGTATAAAACTTAAAATTCCATCAAACTCATTAATTATCTAACATTACGAAATGTGATTTAGATTAAAATCTAAATTATTAAAAATTATACATCATAAATATTATAACTGATATATATATATATATATGAAATGTGATAGATATATTATCCATTTATAAAAATTATATGTGAATTAATTAATATTATGATATATTATAGTCAAATTGTATATATATATACAATGAAATGAAGGATTAATATGTGGGAGATATATATATATATATATATATAATTAAATATTACTCGTAAAATATTTTTCACTTATAATCATGTGCTTGGGAAGGAAAAAAATCCAATAAATCATCATCAAAATGTAATTCAATTTAACAAAATTATAAAAAAAATTCAAATTAATGTACTTTTTTGAAAAAATATATATATATTTAATCGTGTCTATTGTTGAAACTACTTTAAGAATTAACTTTAAAAAAATTCGTTTTGACAAATATCAATAAAATATGAAATATTGAAAGTAATGTTTGTGCAATGTTTAAAGTCAAGTATGGGTTAAATAGAATGCATTCCACTATATTTGCACATCAAGTGAGGTGGTTTGACAACAAAGGAGTTGATAACCATCCTTGGGGTCGAAAGATCAAACTTCACAAGTTACATTGTTGTGGTCAACGATGGTATGTTGGTTGTATGTACCCTACATAGTTACGCTACTTAACCTAGGTGCCTACCTAGGCTCGCCTAGGTACCTAGACTAGGTGGCGTACCTAGCTACCTAAATTAGGTTTTTAGCCTAGTTTAAATAGTGACATGTGTTCAATTCATAGGTTGAAAGTTTATGAAATTATCAATAATATGAATTATTATATTTTACTACTTATACAAATATAAATAATGCACTTAATATATGTGATTTAAAATTATATTAGATTATATTGTAATATTTTAAAAATGTTGCCCAATATTTTATGTAGTCTTATATGTAGTTGCATAGTCTTATGACTAGTCAATGAATGAAAAATCCTTGCAATCACAAGCAATATGCAATTACAAGGGTGACTATACATGCCATGTGGAGTTTTTTGTGATTTATTGTCTTTTGCCACTTGTCCAAAATGATTACAAGGTTTCTAGTCGCATGTGTCCATTATGATTAAAATTTTGTCTTTTGTAATTAAAATTGTAGTTGTTTATTTCCAATCTTTTTCTAGTGAGTGGAATGGGGGGGCCCAAAAATTTAGGAAAATTATGGCATGTTCATATATAAACAAACCAAACAAAAACCTATTTTTAATATATATTAGTGGGCCTTTGTGCCATTGACCCAAATATATTAATTTTTTTGTAAAATGACCCATCCCAATACTGTTTTAGTCAAAGTGGGCTTAACTTTAGAGTTCTTATTAAAAAACCATTTTCAACATAGTTAAGTCATGAAAGGAAGAAAAATGAGTTATGTTGATATGTATTTTCATTGTATGATAAGAGATGTGACAACCTATGAAAAGATAAAAATACATTTAAAAAATCCTTTTCAAGGCTCAAGGCTCTACCAGATATAATTCTTTAGAAAGTCCAATTGTGAAAAAATCATCTTATTTTTAAAAATTAATAAGTTTTGCTCTATTGGTCAAAAAACATGAAACAACAAATGTGCACACTAGCTTGTTAATGGCTTTTCAATTGTACCAAAAGTGGAGCAAGATGACCCCACTATTTAGGAGGGTTATGGTGTGGTCACATCCAAACAAACAAATACTTAATTTAAATATAGATAAATGCCCTTGGCATTCAAATTTTGCCACCCAATAACATGTGCCATGTAATTCCAAGAATGTGAATCCGTCCACAACATCTAGGACCTATACAAAAAGTGAGACCTTAGTCACCACAAAGTTCTATGGCTTATGCCAAGCTTTACATGTGTGATATCATAAAAACATATTAGTTAAGATCATATTTCATTAAAGGGATGTAGGTTGCAATTTTTGTTACATTGCAAAAGGTGGCATTGGGCTCATAGGTATAATTGTCCCAAGTTGGACAAAGTAATCATAATAAATAATCATCAAATTAAGATTAATGGCTCAAGAATTAATTGTCAAAAAAATTAAGATGTTGAATCTAAGCAAAATTTACTTAAATCTAAAAATGGAATTCATCACATTCAACAATGGAATATTTGTGTCAACACATGCATATCTTGGATTTTTAGATAGACTTGAATTGAGTAATTGTTGCCCCTCCATGTAACACTTGTGTTGGTTTGCTTAGTGTACATGGAGTGATTTGCCTAATGTAAAATGTCAACTGGTGGGTTTTACAAAAACATAATTGTCTGTCTTTATGGGCATTGCATTTTGTAAACTATGTTGTTCTTTTTTCCCCATAATACCTTGTGAATATCTAATGGGTACTTGTCAGGTATCATGAGATTTTTTCCTAAAGTCACATGGTTTTTATGTTGTGTAAAGCCCTTGGGATGAGCTTTATTGGATATGGGCTTGCACTTAATTGTACCTTTTGGGGCCCTTATTCCAATAAATCTTGCTCCCTTGAATTTTACCCTACACTATATGGCTTCAAGATAGGAACATGACAAGATTTTAACCATGTAAATGCACATGGTTATTGATGAATCATAAAGCATCGTTCACATTTGATGTTAAATTGATGATAATGTAGTGTTAGATTTTCTTATTTTTTAGGTGCATTCACATATGGATTATTAGGTAGGGTTTGGGGTTGTTATGTAGCATTGTTGATGATGTGGCATCCTAATTGGCAAGTGGTGCTAACTTGGTCTTAACTTTTGTGGTAGTTAACTTTCAATCTAGCCTAAAACTTCAATTTTAGTACTTAAATTCAATGTCAAATAAAAAGGCCAAAAAAAATCATTTAACTCAATGTTATAGAGTACATACAAGATGAAGGGCTTAGATCCCACCACCTTCCTAGTTACCACCCTCATAAAGTGACTTCAAACCCCATTTCATTCCCTTTTACATATTGTGAACATTCATAGTTCAAGAAACCTCATGTATTCCAACAAAAATTTAGTTGTTTTTCTATGGTCATTCAATGTTTAGACATGTAGCAAGTTGAAAATGCGATGGACACAACAAATTGGAGAGGCTTTGCAGATAGGAGCTCAAAGTGGCAATGCACAAACCAAGTCAGAAAAGTAATAGCACATCTCATGTAGCAACATGATCATTTCAACACTGAATAAAAAGCTCGAACAAAGTGCAACACAACGGAAAGGTGATGGCACAAACTTTTTCCAAAAAAGAAGAAAATGACAACTACCTTTAGGTCTAGTGTAAATAGGTGTTCATGTTAGAGCAACTAGATAAGTTGCAACATGTAACAATCCCCTCATGTGTTAATGTGCATAAGTTCTTGATTGATACAATTTCATAATTACTTATCACTAGGTGTTAAATTTCAAGAACCTAATGACTATTTTGATGATAGCTTATTTTAACACAAATGCCTAAACATTGATTGTGAAAAATGTTTAAAACAACTCTTGAATTTAATAAACATTGTGTTTCATGTTGAAGTCATTAGTTGTTACATAAGTAAACCATTCAATAAGTACACTCTGATGCATCTCAACATATATTGTGATTTTGGAGAGGTACATTTGATTTTGATGTGTTATTTCATAGGGTACATCAATTAGATTTGATAAGCAATGTCAAATAAGAAATAATTGATGGGGGCAAAGCCCTAACTACTAAAGGCCTTATATTGAAGGCACAAAGGGTGCATGCATCAAAAGCCTTGGACAAGAGGCACTAAACTGATTGCTTGTCATACCTTTTTGAACAAGGCAAACCTCGGTGTGAGCTACCCAAAGAGCTATTGTAACGATATCATGGCTAGAGCATTGGGAAAAGCCAGTGAAGCTAGATACTTGATTATAAAGATGAGCTAGTAATGAATTTAGCGGGCTGTTCATCCACCAGAAGGGTGTGTGTGCCATATGCAACCAAGGCTTAGGTTACTTGATGGCTTTAAATAAAAAATTCACAACCTGTCTTTTCTTGAAAACTCGGAGGTGCATGGTAATTTTAAACAAAATAAATTGTTCTGCTGCATTTAATCAAAGAGGATGAAAAATCTATTTCAAGTTTGTTGTTTCAACTCAACAATGCACTGGTTCTTTAGAACCCTAGTAAACAATCACTAACAGGTGGTTTTTTTTCCCGAAAGTGGAATACATGGTGTTGACCAAGTGAACAAAAGAAATCACTTGGCTGAGTTTACGCTTTGGTAACATGAGCTTGATCAAAACAAGTTGTATTTATGGTTTAATGTGATAGTGAAAGTTGGATGAAAATTTCTTGTAATGCTGTCTACTGTGCTTGGACAAGACATCAAAAATGCATTATCACTACATTTATTCAAAGGTGCTTTATTGAGGTAGAATTGTCTCACATTGCCTCAAGGAACATATTGTAGCCATCATTGTAACAAAGACTCTAGGGATGGTCAAGTTTCAAAGTTTCAAAAGAAAGTTGGAAGATGCAAGTTGAGAGCAGACATCTCAATTGAAGCTAATTAGCTTACTGACACCTTTATTTCCTTGGTTTAGATGTGCAAAGGGTAGGAAGTTGTCAACTATAAGTTAACTTTCTCATAGATAAGTTCATAATAACTTAAGGCTCTATGTCAAGATTGAGACATTTTTAACACAAAAAATTACTTAAGTTTATTTAATCAAGAAAGTGAGTGTCAAATTTATGCTCTTCGCTTAGATGTTGTGATAATAAGCTTGATTGTCTAGTTTATTTGACTTAGGGTAGTATATAGCTGTTGTGACAAAAACATTTCGATTGTGAAGCTCTCACAAGGTTTGAAGAACAACATTCTTGCAGTTGGGCATATATGGTCAACAAACTGATCAAGGAAAAACATTGGTCAATGTGACTAATTGAAGCTACAGTAGGAGTCTCCATGGATTCACCAACAGTCACCATGTCACAAGAAGAAGTAGAATAGAAGGCATAACTTAGAAAGGTGAAATAGATCGAATGTGACAGGGGGTGCTGGTTAAAAAACACTCTTACGTACATAGCAAACCTTATTGCAACCACTATTTGAACCCTGTCTATTTTAAAACATTTTCTAGATTGCACATGCAAAAACAGCAAAAGAATTACACTGACACTTACTTAAGATTTCTAATGCAGTAAGACACCCTGAATCTAAAGTCAAGAATCATTATGAAATGCCGGTATTATAGATGGTCAGCAGACATGTCAGGCTGGGAAGTTGAACAACCCAAGTGTAAGATCAGAGGAAAATTCTAGTCAGAGATTGTTACTAGGTAGATTGAGTAATCGGGAGAAAAGGTTGTAAGCTTCTTCAAATGCTACCTGAGAGCCTGAGGCCATGAAGCTCATGCCTCACAGTTCAGTGATCATGAGAGGCCCAAAAATTGAAGAAATTAATTGAAGATTAACAATCTCAGCACAGAGCAGCAGCAGCCGGGGAAACAAGTGCATGAAGAAGGGGATGTAAGTAGGCCAGGGAAGGTTTGTGTGTTGAGACTGGTGCAGTTGTGTCCAGGGCCAATAGGTGTTGCTGTTTGTGAACATGTCACAACTATTCTCTCAAAATTGAGATAACATGTCACCATACTTCAGACCGCTTGAACTCTGGTAATTGTCAGGAAATACCTGTAGCTAGTCATCCTGGTTATGGCCTGATCGAATTTCTACAAAGAACACAACTTACACTAAGCAACTATAGTCTAATGCTCTGATGCTTATGAGTACACAGCAAGAGATGTACCTATCAAATCATTGATGCTTCTCATAGATCTGCATGTAAGCCTCTGAAAGTGCTACCATCTGTGGCAAGGTCTCAGCAACATGGAGATCCTGCATCTCATACCACATCTCTTCAGATCTGCGCTGGACAAACACCCTGTAGGAACCTTCCCCTGGTTTACCATCATGAACAAGGTTTGCAATGAGGTCGTACTTGGTCTGTTGTTTCTCACCAACTCTTGCTACTGGAAGTGGGATATAATCTTTCAGCTCCAAATTCTTTACAGGGAAGTTAACCAGAGTAGGATTCTTCTCTACAAAGAAGTTGTTCTTGGTGAATCTTCGCATGTGTAAAATCATGTACTGTGGTAATCTCATCACACGGTATCTCATGCGCGCCAATTGGGGCCTGACCACTTCTGTCACCATCTCACCATCAAACTTCTTCAGTATATTGAAAAGTGGAACCTGTGGTATGATATTCTTCTCCATAACATCTTTGAAAAGTGGGGGAGCAGGTAGGTCAAGACCCAGCATAAGGAATGGCATGCGGCTAACCTCCCTCTCTACAAAACTGGTATCCATCTTTTCATCTTCTTCTGCTCCAGCACCCTCTGTGGCATTAGCATCCTCCCGTTTTGCAGTCTGGGTTTTTCTTTGAAACTCTTTCATGACCTCCAACTCCCCCTGAAAGCACTTGAAAATGATGCTACTGTCGGCTTTCTTTGTACCCCCAAGATCTGTATGAAGGGCATTGAGGAGCCAGGACATGAATTCCACTGGATCAGATTGCATGCCAATCCGAAACTTCTTCTTACTTGCAACCATTACAGCCTGCAGAAACTCATGTGGACTGACCTGGCCCTTGAAATTTCTTGGATGCCAGATCTTTCTGGTAAGTTCTCCAAAGCGTTGAACCAAGGGGGATTTACAAGAGCCATAATTCTCCGGAATCAGGAAGAAGTCCCGGAGAGGGGTGACACGCATGAGCGATTGTATGATGACATTGACGAAGTCATTCTCTTTGATGTTGTTTAGACCTACCATGCCCGGTAGATAGTCAGAGCCGTCCAAAGCTCGAGCCCACTGTTTGTTCTTGTCAAGCTGTTCCACTTGCGCTCTTGTGAAGCGAGGATTCAACACATACCGAATGTCGTCGAGTGAAGGATCATTCACTTCGTATCCATCAGGAAGACAATACACCTTCTCAGAGTGCAAGTTGATGAAAACATGGTGGCCGGCTTCCAGACTGTGGGTATAAGCATGCGAGTTACGTCCTCGTCCTTGGAAATACTTTCCACAAACCAGGCATGCGTACACATTCAAGTTGGAGAGCGAGACAGAACAGAACTTCTCAAAGTCAAAATCCAGTACCTGTCGGTTCACGGTATCCAGATAAGGGCAATCTTTCCGAACTTCGATGTCACGACGAAACGGCAATCGGGATGACCTCTCCAGCTCTTCGTCGCTCTCGTACTCGTACTGAGGTGACTCTGGCTCTTTCGCTTTCTCCTTCTCCTCTTCATCCTCATCATCGTCGTAAGAGAAGAGGGGCAGTAACCCTCCGTTGGTTGTTGAGATGAGACCACCACCACCACCTTCCGGCCTCAGTTTCTTACTGGATCCATTGTCGTCTCCATTCCTTTGCCCCAAAAAATCATGGTTGGATTCTACGGCAGCGCCATCCTCTTTTTCAACATCGCCGTCTTCATCTCTGGGTCGCTTCACCAGGGCGGACATGGCTGCCGCGCTCCAGCTTCTCTCCAAAACCCTCCTCTTCCTCCTCTCTCTCTCGTTCTCGCTCCCTCTCCAGTTGTCAACAAGCTCCAAACCCTAGTGTACAAAACCCTAATCTATCTCTTTCTTAATTAGAAAAATAATTAGGTCGCGTTTGTCCTAATTGGAAAAATGATTACGTCCGTCGAAGTCCACTTCATTCTTAATCCGAAAAATTGATTAAATACAAATGATTAGGTCAGGGGCTTTCTTTCAACTTTCTCTGATATCGAAAAACTGGCCATTTCCCCCCTCAAAAATGCAAAAAATAGTCAAAATTACACTAGAGAAAAATTCCTTAAATTTCCCAATTTTTTGGTTGAAAAAAGGACAAAATTTGTCAAGAGAAAACATTCAATAGGTCCCTTTTTTTCTTAATCAGAAAAATTAAGTAAATCCTTTTTATTTTGTTTCCCAAAAGAGTTTCAATACCCACAAGGATATATAGTAAATATGTAATAGGTAGGTAGTAGGCTAGATAGTTAGGTTTAAGGTAGGTTAAGTATGTACATTGTACATAAATAAATGTGATGCATTATATGTCATTAGGGAGGTGAGAGATTCAAATTTTCACATTTGCAGCTTATTTTCATGCGTAGGGGTTTGGTTTAAATAGGTTAATTAATTAGGCTGATATTGCTTAAGTCAAGTTTAGGCCTCATTAAACTAGGCTTCCTTAGTCTAGGGCTTTGTCAAGTATGTTTAGCTATTAATTTAGGTTCAAGTTAATTAGGGATAAATTGGGTCAATTTAATTATTTGGGTTTTATTTCAAACCAGTTCAAGTGTGGTCAAGGTTCATGATATTTTTGTTGATGGGATAATCTTAAGTTGTATGATCTCAAATCACTTTTGGCGACTTGAGATTTCAAAACACACATGTTTTGTTATTTTTTTATGTGTTATGTAAAAAAATTTGGCACAAATTTTGTTAGTTTTTGTATTTTCTAGGCTTGGATTGGTTTTTGTTGCAAGTGAATTATATTTTTTGAATCACCAAAAGTTTAATTTAGTTTTATGTTATGTTACAATTATATTCAATTTGGTTTAACATTTGGTTTATTCATGTTTTGCACAAGAGTTCAATGTGACATGCTATCATGTTATTTTTGTAGTTTTTGCAAAGTTTGGATTTTGTTGTTTTCAAACTAGTGGTAACCCTTGCCTACAAGGCACAGACAGTTTTCAAGTGTGGCACATTTCAAGTGGTCGTAAGGTTACTTCAAACTTGGAACACCCACTAAGTCGGAGCTAAAATAAAAGCCCGGCTAAAATATGGAGGAAGGAGG
>Ga0209611_10008155_pt1 | contig 16520 bp, 9 predicted proteins | sample S1TSphgellanicum_3_FD_187693 | JGI IMG/M metagenome (GOLD analysis project Ga0209611, IMG submission 187693) | Host-associated microbial communities from peat moss isolated from Minnesota, USA - S1T2_Fc - Sphagnum magellanicum MG (SPAdes) (version 2) | ecosystem: Host-associated > Plants > Peat...
TTGCGTTTTCTACGGCAGAACCGGCCCGGCCTATAACTGACCACCGGCTAGCATTTTCTATGGCGGAACCGGCCCGGACGGACGCTGTTACCCAATGGATTACAGGTCCTGAAACCCAATGTCCTGAGAGCCAAATGCAGCAACGCGGGCTTGCAGGCACGGGCGGATTGTGTCCGACCGTCACGGGTACCCACTAGTTAATACAAATTACACTATCTTTTGTTGATAGGTGAACTAAAGTTGGGTTGGACTTGGAATAGTGCACTGAGGATGTTTGGGTATGGCCCAGCCAATATTTTAGTTGAGTTTTCCTTTCATTGAAATTTGAAAGGAATTCCAACTTGAATGAGACTATGTAGTTTTTAACCCAGTCCCTCCCTCCAGGTTCATCTCTCTATGCCTACATTAAAAACACATATTGGCATCTCTGGTTTTCCATCCAGGTCATTGTCATAATGTATCTCTAAGGGCCAGATGCACCCGGATCAAAGAAAGCGCCTGCAAGAAAACTGCGTTGTATCAAAATCAGGCTAACTTCCGTTGGATGAGGAGGAGCAGACTGTTCCAGTGATGGACATGAAAGCAGCTACAAAATATCTAAATAAATTCATTTTTAATTCTTTTCCATTGAGAAATAAAGAGAGAAAAGTCGCATGTACAGAACTCTGGACTCTACCACGAATCAAACGCTTTCCGACAATTGCGAAACACGCTAGGTCGCTGGTTGCTGGGAAACTCCATCGGCCGTCCTCCCAGCTCTTACGCCTTGTGGGGGTATGTATTAAGTCGGTTTTCAATATCCTTACAGATGGATACAAATGAGAAACGAAGAGAGCATCCTCGCAAGGTCTTGGACGCGGATACTGGGGTCCAGAAGCAGTGTTGTGCTCAGTGCATGCAATTATTACAAAGCTTGCTACAAGTGGGGGGAAGATGCTAGCTCGTCTGTTGCTGCTGGGAAGGTGTCCATCGTTTATCCCTTCCAACGTTCATCCCTTCCAGGGTATTCAGTCCGTCTTTGCCCTTATCACTACTGATCACAGATGCGAGATATCCCACGGCATCGACTATCTCCGTTCTTGCATTTCAAATTTTGGGCTTCTATTAGTTTGTGCTGTGAAGATTCTTCTTTTTTTTGTTGACTTCGTAGAGCTTTGTGTTTTACTCTTCCAAAAAACTATTGTCTTGGGATTTCTTACGTACATTCAATAACTGAATCAAACTCTACTCTCAATTCATAGGAACATATCTCCTAGATTTTGTTATTCTTTGCCCTTTTTCAAAACAACTACAAGCTTAGATCACACATTGTGTGCAACGATTATGATTCTGCAGCGTTAACCCAATGTGAGGAGGGGGAAGCAACCCCTTTTCCTAATCAGAAATCAAATAGTGCGACCCAAGGAGGAATTTCCAATGGAGAACAGCATCCCAATCCACGAACATACCCATGTGACACCAAACCTCAATGAATAACTCCTCAATTTGAGATGGTTTGCTAGAGCCCCTAGACTTAGCATCTTTACTAATAACAAACCAAATAGCTCAACCTAATTTCAGCAATAGAAATCCAAGCCCATTTGCGAATCTCCGTACTTAAGTAGTAACCACTTAAAACAAGCGTACATTGCTCCCCGCAATCATCTCACAATATTACTCCACCATCTAATAATAATCATCCACCTGGTGATGATATATTAATCTCATTTTTCAACATGTTACTAGTGGAGAAATAATACCCAACCATTGTCCCTTCACTCACAAATCCCAATAAAATTGTCTTCATGAAAAAATAAATTAATAGCAAAAAGTTCTCCAAGAACTAAAGCATGAAAAGTGATTAAGAAACCCAAAAGATTAATTGAAATTATTGAAAGCAAGTCTAGCCCAAAAATGCCTCAAAGAAAACATTGAAAGCCTTGGCAACTAAACATAACCCCAAATTCCAAAAACATATGAAGAAAGATTTAATTGCCATGAGTCTCACAATAGGAAAGTTGCCATGAACTTCGAGTTGTAATCTTTACAGAAAAATAATACTTGGACTTATATGACTTTGCCAAAAGATTGAAAACCAATCATTTCAAAATGGAGTTTCACAAATCAAATGCCAATATAGACAAATACAAAGCTAGATTGCTTGTCAAGGGATACACACAAGTCCTAGGACTTGATTTCATAAATATGTTCCCTCTAATTTTTAATTTTAATTTTTTCATAATTATAATATCTTTAGCTTCTCAATTTGATTTGGAAATTTCAACATTTAAACATTAAAATCTCCTTCTAAAATGGTGTTTTAGATTAAGACATTTAAATATATGATAATTCCTAAAGGATGTCCAACATCATCCATAACAAACATAGTTTCTAAATCACATAAATCCTTGTATAGGTTTAAACAATCACCATTAATTTGGTACCAATGACTTGTTACCCACTTTGTTCGACAAGGTTTTAGTCAAATAGAATCCAATGTCCACATTCATGTCAAAAAATATGTATTGAAAGAGGCTTCATTGTTTTGGGAATTTATAATGTGAACAATGGCATTATTCTTAGCAATAATATGAAGTTGACATGTATGAATTAAAAGAAAATTTGAAAAAAGAATTTGAAGTTATGAATGAAGGTGATCTCCATAATATACTTGGTATCAAAGTCATCTAGAACCATGTGGAGGCCTTTATATTCACCTACTAAGAGATAAATCTATCTCTATGGTTGAACACTTTACATTGAATAATTGTAAACATATCAAGATGTAATCACAAAAATAGCAATCAAAATAAAGTGTAACTAATGTTTAATTTTCATGTTTTAGTATCAAAATTTGTAATAATCTTATAAGTCATTCAAAAACATTTATGACAATGTTTATAATATATTATAAAAACATGTGGTATGATTTGGAATGGGCAAATGATGTCAACATTAAATGATCTACAATTGATCTTATTGATTTCTACTTGTAGAATCGAAAGAATAATCACATGGGCAATTAAAACACATATTTAATTAATTCTCAACTTTACAAAAGTCCAAAAGTACCAACACATCATTTACACCATGCAAACAATGTGATTTTCAACTACAAATATGACCTAGTGGCCACCAAATTTAAGCCATAGCAAAAAATTTAGAACAAATAGCAAAATGCATCTTTACATCCATCATCAAATTACGCCTTGTGTCCACCAAATCTTGACCATAGAAAAAATCTAGAACAGAGTAATAAAATACATCTTTACATCCATCATCAAATTACACCTTGTGGCCACAAGGTTTTTGACCACAACCAAAAATAAAATGGAATCATTAACATAATAAAATTAACACAAATCAAGATAATTGATTGAAAATTCAAAATACAATTTGAAGTTTGAACCAGGCTAGTGCCCAACTTGTTAATAAGTCTTAATGCAAACAAAATTGAAAAAATAAGAAAATTCCAATGGATGTATTAATGGAATAAATAAAACGTATTTGTGACATACAAATTGAACCTAATTGCTAGCTATAATCTTATCATAAATGAAAGACTATTTTAAATAACCTTAAAATAATGCAAATTTTAAAAGTAAGGTCAATTCCTCCTCTTCTTTGAACTTTTGTGATGGTCCATGGTCAAATATGCAATTATATTCACATTATCTTGAAATAAAAATCCTAATGGCAAACATTACTTTTTCCATTTCAAATTTGCAAATGTCATCGCATAGTTTGCGAACAACAACCATAACCAATTACAAACGAAACTTAGTGCCAACAAAAGCAAACATATAACATAATATTTTTCAACATATAATATAAAAAATGACTTAAAAGATCAAAAATGAAAACAGATGAAATGATTCAAAGTGTGTACCCAAAGAGGGTTGGGCATTGATAGGATCGCCATTGTCATAATTCATATATTGCATGAACCAAGAATAATTTTGCAAAGAAGAACTTAAATGAAGTTTAAAATACTTGACCAAAACATCATAATGATTTCAAATTGTGTTCATCAAAGGCAATTTAATTAAAACTAGCCATAAATGAGATGTCAAGTCCAACAATTGCACCTTATTCTTTGATAACATTTCACCCCTAAAGAACTTTAGAAAAAGACCACTCCACTTTGGATTTTGAAATGTTTTATTGGTTTTGTCGTCAATTAGCAATGTTTGACTTTCCTTCCCATAAGGTAACCCACAACAACCATAGTACACACATTTCAAATCCTTAAAATAATAATAGGACCTAGGAGAAATTTGACCAAAAGTCTTTGACCATTGTTCACGTCCCAAAATTTTAAAAAATTAATCCAGGAACATATCTAAAATCAGCATCAAAAGAACCTCAAGCACATCCTCTAGTTTCATACAAGACCAAATTGTGATGTAAAAGTTTTCAAATGTGTGAACAAGAAAATGCTTCACTCTAGCTTTCATTTTGACTTTGCTCTTATTAATATTTCTTTCAAACATTTGAGCATTCCCTTGCAGAATAGTGAATTGAAGGAAATAGCAAATACACTATTCATGTTTAAAATTAATAATTTTTTGGGCCTTGAAGGTCCTAAACATACATGTGAATGCAAATATATACATTCATTTACTTGGGTTCGATGTAAACAAATTTTGAACTACAAAAAAACCAAAACATGCCCCAGTTACACACACAACACAAAATATTAGAACATTATGCACACCTTCAAAATTCAACTCATGATCAAATAACAATGTCCAATCAAGAATATTGTTGTTGTGTTATACAACACATTGATTTGCGTCAAATTAAAAAATTTATTTCAAAAAAACATCACATGTGGGCATTAGGTGACATTACAACATATTAAACTAAACAACAATAGAAAGCCAAAACTAAACACATGTAACAAGACCTTGGTGGGCACTAGGTTAGTTCCAACAAAACCTTGGTGGCCACCAGGTTAGATCCAATAAAACCTTAGCGACCATTAAACCAAATTCAACAAGACCTTTGTGGCCATTAAACCAATTCCAACAAGACCTTGGCAACTACCAGGCCTATTCAACAAAACATTAACAACCACCAAGCCAATTCCAACATGACCCTGATGGCCACCAGGAAATATATCTAGAAGTCCTCTACATCCATAACTTATTGCCACGAAAGTAAATATGCACAATTTATAACACATGAACTGATAATATTTGATTTACATTCAATAACAATCAAACAAATAGACATCAAACAAAAAAATTCAACAATGTATAAGACATAATAGATAGAAAACTAAATAAAATATTTCACCTCTTTTTATTTGCAGGTTTAGATTTCATCTTGTTACAAAAAATATCATTACATTTGGATGAGCAAGGTTTAGCCAATTTTTCATATCAAAGGTTAGAAGAAAGAACGTGTATAATCCTTCGGAAAGGATTAGACTCTACAAATTTACAAACCTACATTCTAGAGAAATGCAAGGCTTCCAAGTAAGGGAGAACGATTCCAAACAAATAATCATCGTTTGCTTGGGGCCCATAAAACATCTCAAGAAAAATGGCATTAAAAGGAGGATAAAATAAATTCTTATAAGGTGTGTCACCTATAAGCAATGTATTTTCATAGTTTATACCAAGAAAGACACCAAAAAATGTGTTTAGGTTTTTATGGAGAACAAGCTTTTCAAGCTTTTCAAAGAAAAAATGTTCATTTTTGAAGCATATTGCTTGGTCTACTATTCTTGAAGATTTGAGGTGAACACCAGTTCTTTCCTTGATTATTTCTAAGTTTTTAGAAAAAATTCTCTTTAGTGCAGAAGACCTATGTACATAGTGAATTTTATTGCATAACTAAAGAGGAATTCTTTCAACCCAAGTCACAAAATCATTGGCTAAGATTTGGTTGGACCTTCCCCTATTGCTAATAGTACTTCATTCAAGTCAAAAATCAAATGGTACTCACTCACCTTCGATTCACCTAGAGTGAAATTAGGTCAGAATGGTGGGTGCATGTAGACTAGGGTGGACCACTTTTGGTGTTATAATGGATTTTTTTTAATATTTCATGATTGCAATTACTACATGTTATTGTATGTGTTAGGAATTTTCAATAGATATTCACAAATTGTATACTTGAATATATACATATGCCATGTGGTAATTGATCTTTATTTTATACAATAAATTTGAAGGGTTATTGTATAAACCCTAAAGCCCAAACCCTAAGCCCCCTAGCCCAAAGCCCAAACAATAAATTCAAACCCTAAACCCAAAACCTTAAACTTTAAATCGTAAGTCGTAAACCTTAAACCCTCAAGCCCAAAATCTAAAGCCCAAACCTTAAACCTTGAATCCCAAACCCTAAAACCTAACCCCAAATTATAAATCCCAAACCCTAAACCTTAAAACCCAAACCTTAAACCCTAAAACTTAAACCCTAAACTGTAAACCTTAAAGCCCAAACCATAAATCATAAACTATAAAGCCCAAAATTTTTAATTCAAAACCATAAACCCCAAAATTTTTAATTCAAAACCATAAACCCCAAAATCTAAACTGTAAATCGTAAAGCTTAAAGCTAAAAATCTAAACCCTAAACCCTAAATGTAAACCCTATAGCCCAAACCCTAAATCGTAAATCTTAAAGTTCAAATCTTAAACCCTAAAACTTAAACCCAAAACCTTAAACCTTAAACCCAAAATGTAAACCTTAAAGCCCAAAGTTTAAACTCCAAACCTTAAACCTTGAACCCAAAATGTAAACCCTAATCCCTAAACCATAAACCCCAAACCCAAAAGCCTATATAAATAATAATCTATTATGAAATACTCATTAGTCATTCATGAATTTAAAGGTATTTTTTCAAACTAATTTGGTATAATTCTATATGATGATTATTCATAAATAATAATAGATAACTATAATGTCAATTATTTTGTAGGTTTTGAAGCAATTAGTATACATGTACCAGTGCCTACCCTTTTTTCCCCTAAAAAATAACCCAGAGAAGTGATGTTTGAAATTCAAAAGTTGAACATCAAGTAATTTTGTAGGTTTGCATGGTCAAAGACATATAACCCAATGTTTTCTTTCATTGGATTTCACTGAACCCAAATATAATGAAGGATGGTACAAATTCTTCAAGCCAACCATAGTTGCTAGTTATATGCTACAAATTTTTAATTATCAAGAAATTTTTTAAATCAAATATATTAAATATGTAATATTAACTATTACTTCCAACTATTAGGATTTTGGGCTTCTTCATACACGTTGTAGATCTTTGTCTCAAATGTTCATATCCATCATTACATTTGAAGTGGAGGCCCCACTTTTTGCACTAAAAGTTATGAAAGAGGCGGAAGTTTTAACCATAGAGCATTTTCGAATGTTTTTCCGCAATGACGATGTTCTTCAAGAGAGAGGAATGGGATTGGGTTGAGTTTGTGACTTTTCCTTCAGGCTAGATGAACCTTGTGTAGTAGTTTTCAAAGCCTAAAGGTGACAAGTGTCTAGAATTCCATAACAAAATACCTAGTATTCTTTCATCCTAGTATTATTTGCTAGGTCAAAATTTTGCTATGTTCTATTGAAGTTAAGTTTAAAGATTGTAAGATATCCTTTCTATCATTAAGCAGGCCAAAATTCCTTTTTAAAACCTACTTGATTCCTTTCTCTACATGTTTTGCATTGTTTTCATCTTATTAATACATCTTGATATATGTAATGGTCACTCTAACATCAATTGCATTGCCAAACTATTAGGAATATCTAGTACGTATTAAGCATGCACAATTTATTTCTGGTGGTGGACTTAAACTATTCACTAATGAAATAATCAATGTTGTATATATTATGGTCTAAAACTGAAAATAATGCAACATGCCTAAATAAACAAGAAGTAGAATTCTACTAGAAACCCATCGTTTTTAGCTATTGATTGATTTGGTATGAGAAACATTATGCCATTCATTTTGGTGGGAAAAATCTACCAATGTCTTTGGCAAAAAGAGACGATGAGAAAAACGCCTAGTAGGGGCTAGGCATTTCTTCTTAAGAATGTTTTTTGGAGAAACGCCTAGCGGTTGCCAAATGTTTTTGTAAAGATATATTGGGTGTAAAATGTTTGGTGGCTACTAGGCATTTCTATGCACAAATATTGGGCATAAAAATGCCTAATGGATGTTAGGCGTCTTTGCGTAAGGAGATTTGGTGTAGAATCACCTTACGGCCGCTAGGCGTTTTTGCACAATGATATTGGGCACGAAGACGCTTGTTGATTACAAGGTGTTTTTGTGGAACAATATTGAGTGTAGAGATGCCTAACAATTGTGAGGCGTTCTTGTGGAGGGATATTGGACATAGAAATGCCTAGTTGTTGCCAAACATTTATGTGTAAGGAATGTGCAAAAATGTTTTATGATTGTTAAGTGTCTCTATGTAAGGATTTTAAGTGCAAAAACACCTTGCGGTCACTAAGTGTCTTTGCATAGGGATTTTAGGTACAAAAACATTTGGTAACTACTAGGCATGTTTGCGTAGGGTGTAGAAATGCCTCATGGCCGCCAAGAATTTTTTAATAGTGATTTTAGGTGCAAAAACACTTGGCAACCACTAAGCATTTCTATGCAAGGACTTGAAGTGTAAATAAATTTCTATGTAAGGATATTAGGTGCAAAAAATCTTGATAGCTGCTAAGCATTTCTACGTAGGGAATTTAGGTGTAGAAATGTTTGGTTTGTTTAGGCATAGATATTGTATGGGGGAATTGAAAACAAAAACGTTGAACAACTGCTTGGAGATCATGTGCTTGGATCATTGTTAGACAAACTCCCCACAATTGCTTAACATTTTTAAGCAGGGATATTGGGTGCAGAAATGGCTAACAGTTACTAGGTGCTTCATTTTACATATGGCCAAAGAAGAAGCTCTTGGCAGTTCTTAAGCATTTTAATTAAGGGATGTTCATGGGAGAATAATTAATGACTACTAGGTGTTTAAATCCAATGTTTTTTGTTGTAGAATTGCCTAGTGGCCACTAAGAATTACAATCCATGGTTGGTCATCAGAAAAACACAAGGTACTTTATGTCTTTATTTTTTCTTCCAAAATGGGTGAATTGGAAAATATACGTTATGGCCAAAATTTTGATTTTCGATTTAATTTTGCATTTTGTTTGTTCTTGGTTTAACAAGAGATGGATGAGGGATTCATGTTTGGTAGCTCTACTAATATTTGGGATGTGAATGAGAATGAAAGGGTGAAGATTGGTATCAGAATGTGTAGAGATTTGTTAGTTGTTCTTGCATATGGACCTTGTGGTGTGGAGAATTACTTAGTGGTTTTAATTGAATTTGTGAATGATGATTATGAAGAGTAGAAATTATTTTGTCTGATTCCATGTGTGAGATATTACAGATCAACGGTAGGAATAAAAAGTTTTTGGCCCAACAAATATTTATTGATGAATGATGAAATAGTCAGGATGACAATAGAACAATGTCATGCGATAATGGATGAGGTGAATAATCTCTCAAAGAAGTGGGTTTCATGTAGGGACATTACTTTGGCAAAAAACTTCCAAGCCAAGGACATCAATGATGTGGAAAATATGGGTAATACAGTTGAGGATTTGCATAATGAGGAATTACATGGTGAAATGAGTTATATCTTTGAGGATGGTGTGGAAGGGTATGTTGGGAAGTCCAGGTTTAATTCCATGAACGAGAAGGAAGTGAAGAAAATATTGCAGAAGGCGATCAAGAGGTTGGTAGTGAGGAAAATTTTGAACAAAATAAAGAGGACTATAACCAAGGGAATGCATGTGGGAATGATGATGTAGTGTATGGCCATGGTGCGAGGGGGACAAATTCAAATATAACAAGAAGATGTTGATTTGAGTGGCAAGGAGTTGAATATGAACTTGTAGACAATGGTGGGGTTTTCATTGCAAAAGGTCGGGTGGTTGCATGCAGCCCATAGGAAGTAGTTCTTGATGATCAACTTGGGGAGGACCATGTTGGGCTTTCCATCTCGTATTATTTTACAACTATGTCACCAATGATGACCATTTGGAAATGATTGCTAACTCATACAATTCTTGATGGGTACCCCCTTAAAGAACATTTCATAGCATTTAATGCAACCCACATACTAATTGTTGATGGTGGGATTTGTTGGTCTAAAGAAAAAGAAATATTCCTTTCATAAGAGGAAGCAAAACATAGTTAACTGTAAGGGTTCCATTTCTAGAATTGAGAAAATGTTGTTAAAAGAATCAATGTGTAATGTGGGTGTAGCAAAGTTTTGCACCATGAATTGTTGTCAACATTTTCTTCATGAAAAGATGTTGTTGAGACAAGAGTTTTGGAGTTTATCATTTGAACACTACAAAACATATGGTTTATATATTCTAAGAAGGTTGCATACAAAGGGAGATGGAAACCAGCGAAAATTTATCACTATTCAAGGTTTTAAACATTTGCGAAAGTTTGGTATGAGATTTTTGGTCTTTCTAGGTGAACATATATGTTGTACAAATTAGATAACAAGCGAGGTTGTTAGTTTTTACCACATGGGACAAAAGTACACATAAATTACGTATGTCAATTTGATAAGTCGAATGTTCAATCATTGATTGACTTGTATGTGGATATTATGACACATCAAATGAAAGGGATTGGAAATGGTAGAAAAGATGTGCGATGTCTTTTGCCTAAAACATGGAAGAGTCTACATGAATGCAATGATCAAATTAATTATATGCAATGACCAACATTTTTTGTTTCTATCTAATGACAAATGTTTTGTGGCCGCTAAGTATTTCTCATGAAAAACTATTTTATGAAAAATTGAAATGGATTTTTGAATGTATATTTAGCGACATACATCTATTGTGAAAAGTCTAATATTTTATTTTTATTTTTTGTATTTATGGGTTGGCAGATAAATAAGGAATTAAACATTGGAGGTATTTTTCAATTTGTTATGAGTAGGTTGAAGAAAAGACACCATTTGAATGTTGATGTGTGAAAGCAAGGGTTCATGTTTGCAAAATGCATTGTTTGTGAATCCTTGAAGGACTTGATATCCAAATTGGGAAATAATAGTAATGAGGCTTTAGAGTATGAGGCGAAGCTAAAAAAACATATTTTGCACCAAGAATCATGTAGAAACTTATACCATACTTGGGGGATAGAGTTAATGTGATCAAAAGATGAGTTCCTATGCATTATTCATGACAAAATGGACCATGCAAAAACTGCGTTTCCAAGGTTGTAAGTGTGCAACAAAATGATATTTGGGCTTGGATAATTTCCCATTACCCTTACAAGTATGATAACACATGGTCATGGGATGAGAGATATGCATAATATTTTAATGAATTATGGCCAAATGATCCCAATTTCACAATTGGGTCTTCGTTACAACTCTTGCGGATTTTGGAGTTGGCCCTAGTTTTAGAGTCCAAATTATTGTTTGAACAACTCCCATAAAACTCATTCTTCGCATGTATGTTGCAAGGGAATTCGTGTTGCATATGCAAATTACGCACTTTAGATAAAATTGTTAATTCGAATTAACCTTCAATGCCAAGAAATTTGTTGCTTCAAATGGATAATTGTGTTGAAGACAATAAGAATTGGCATTTGTTAGCGTTTTTATCATTATTGACAATAAGGGATGTGTTTGAAGAGGTCAAATTGGGATTTTATGAAGTTGGCCATATGCATGAAAATATAGATGGTTGGTTTGGCTATTTGTAAAAAAAGTTGAGCAAGGAAAACAATTACATTTTAGTAGATTTGATGAAAGCTTTCATGATCTCACATGAGAAACCATTCATTCCTCAATTGCTTCAAGAGATTCCAAATTTTTAATCTTGGGTCCTAGGTTTTTTGAAGGATGGCCCTAAAACATTGGTAGGGCATACTAATATGCATTTGTTTAGATTTTTTGTTGATTCATTAGGTTGGCTAATGATGCAATACAAAGTTTCCCCCACAAATCTTGTTTGGAGTTCAATAAATGGGTCTCAAGTTAAATTATGGAAAGTTAATCCAAACGGTTCACCAAAGTTGCTTATTAGAGTTCCAATCCTCATTCTATATTGCTCAATTTGGGGCAATGATGCATTGAGGTTAGTGGAGAGAGAAAAGTTTATAAATTTTAAACTATCCAAACACGTGGATTTCAGGAAGGTGGGTATTGTGCAAAGTTCCACTTATGAAATGAAGGTGAAGCCATATGTGCAATACTAGGAAGATATTTTGCTACATTTATGAAGACCATTATCGCCTCAATGTATAAGTCTTTTGGAGGGCTTTTGGCCTTCAAACAATTGGAGGTTTAACTATGCTAGGGCTTCATTGTCAACCGTGATGGATGTTGTTAATCTAGAAGATCCAATTTGAGTTCCTTATTGTGAGCCAAAGAACATGAGACCTTTAATTGCCATTATTTGGAGAATTTAATGTTGGAGATTTTGTGTTCATGAAACTACATGATCCAGATCTTGTTCCTCTTTAGATGGAAAGAGTAGAGGGTGATGTTATCAAGGATGAAGAAAATGAATATTTTAAAATGGTGAGAGTTTAATGGTGGGTTCCTATGAAAAAAAGATCAAATTTGGATGAACGACATTTGTATGAAGATTGTTGGAATGGGAAGTGGAAATGTAATTTAGCAGATCTAGGACAATGGTTTGACATTTTAGTTTTTTTTTTTCTTTTCTTGCTTGGAAAAATACAACAAACAAAAGTCAAATTAGTATTCTTGCTACTTATGCTGGTAGAGCTAAAATTAATCTTGATGTTACTAATGTTTCAACCAATTTGTGAAGGATGTTGGTGACATTGATTAAATTATATTTGCAATTTTTTTATGTCTTTTATATCATTGTATTTATTGGATTGTCATTTTAAATATTTTTTGCAATTTTTATGTTGTATGGTTTAATACAAATATTTTTTTCCCAAAAAATTATCCATGTACATGTTTCTTGAAGAGTAATAATAAATAATCTATCTTGTTCCATCTGATCTTTAATCTCTGGTGGCCACCAAGTGTCAACTTTTTTACATGGTATGTAAAGCCCCAAAAATAATGGATTTGTTATAACATGAATAATAAAGTTACATGCATAGACATTATTGTTATTGGTATGTTGTGCTTTGTTTGTATTTCAGAAAATTGAATTTTTATTTCTATTTATTGGGAGCATTTACTTGTGACTTTCTTATTTGGTAATCTATTATGTGTTATCACTTGTTAGGCACCAGGATAAATATTATGTTAATTATATATGGAATTTGAAACATAGTAGATTTGCTATTGTATGATTAACATGGATGGATCGAGTTGTTATTGTTAAAAATTTAACATGTCAATATATTAGATTCAAAACATTGAGTTCATTTTTTTCACTTTAAATGGGAGTTGTGTCATTTGGCTTTCATAGCTTACAATTTTTTATGTTTCACCTGGTGGCCACCAAATGTTTAATTATAAGTTAAAAAGTTTTATGGTGTATATATATTTGAAAAAAAATATTAGTAAAATTTGTGTGATAGTATGATGTTATAGTTTCACCAATTTAGCTTCCCTCCTTGTTTCAAATTCAAAGGGTTAAGTCTCTTTGTGTTAGATAGAAGCACTAACATTTGACTTTCAATCACTCATGAAAATTCATAGTCTTGCTTTAGATTTGATATGAATGTTTTTAACATAATGTGTACATGGATCTTTTTAGAATTGTTGGTTACAAAGTTGTTTTTATCTGGAAATAGTGTAATTGAATTTTTTTATAATATGACATTCACGTAAAAAATGATCAGTAATTTGTTAAGTTTAGTGGCCACTAAGTGGAGTTCATTTCATCCACCAAGTTGTATAAAGTCCTAAATTAATAATCTAGTCTTAAATTAATTAAATATGTGCTTAAAAAATAAAAATCAATTACACTTTTTTCTATTGAAAATGAGGTTGATGATAAGGTTGTCATAACATTCGAGTGTCCATCATGGTGTGATGTGTTTGTTTGGACATAGACACAGCCTAGTGTCATGTCAAGACAAGGTCAACATAGGTTAAAGCCCATATTAGGCTATTCGGGCCAGGGTTGTCAAAACCAAGGCCATAGTTGATGGCACTTTTCAACGATAATAAGGCATGTTTGGTGGCAAAGGGCTATTATCAAAAGCCTAGGATTGATTTTGCAGAAACATTTACTCCTACAACACGTTTTGAACGTATTCATGCATTCTTGGCCATAACTATTGCAAATAATATGGACTTGATTCAAAACTACCTTTTGACATGGTTTTCTATTTGAAAAGATTTATATGGAGCAACCACAAGGATTCCAAGTTCGTGAATCTATGCAAAAAGTTTATAAATTACTCAAAAGTTTATATGGCTTGTGGCAAGCTTCTCGAGCATGCACTAGTAAAAAACCTCCCTTTTTTAACACAAAAGTTTTCAATTACATGACATTTGCAACTATGTTTCAACTAGATTTTTAAAATTTTAAAATAGAATTATGGAAATTACCAATTTAGTTGATTCGTTTACTATATTGGTATATAGTTGAAAGCATTTTTCAATTGTGTGGTCATTTGTCAAATATTCCTGGCATCAACAATGTCTCCAAGTTGAACTTCCAACTATGTTAGTAAACAATGTGAAGCATGTTTCAACTAAGGGGTCATTTTTGAAATATTCTTGGCATCTAGGGTTTTTTAGTTGGCACTTAGTCAAGACATTGATTAGTGTTCAACTATTTTGGATGATAAAATGTACCAAAGGATGGATGAAACATAGTCTTGTTTACAACTATCTCTTTCAACTAGATTAAACAACTAATCGGCAACTTTAATTTTATACATATAATATTGTAATATTTATTTAAAATTATGATAACATTAAATTACATGTAAATTTTATTTGTATAAATGAATGTTTTTTTTTTTGGTATATAAATATTAAACTTTAAGTTCAAAATAAAGTTTAAATTTTAAAAAAAAAATGTTAGTACTAATGTTTATGTTCAATACACATATAATTTATTATTTTTATGTAAATCATTACAACACATCAAATAATGATACATAATTAATAATATTGTGTAACTATAATGTTTATTCATTTTTATACACATGATATCTTAATAATTATTTAAAATTATGATAAAAAGTCATTAAACACTAATGTACCCTATGTCATTGGCCCAAGTTTGAATGCATTCAATTGAATTTTCCTTCCAAACCCCTTTTTGCAATTTGTTTGAATTTCCAACAACAATACGTACCCACCAAAAATTCAATAATATTATTCACATTTTAGGTCTCAAAATTACGAAATCAATTTTACTAAATCAAACTTAGTGAAGGCTTTCCAATAATACCAAGAACGCCCCCAAGTTCCAATATAGTTTTCAATCTTGCTTTTTCAAAAAAATCAATGAAAAAATGGTTCAATAATCAATAGATTCCACATTGTAACTCTAAACATTTTAAATCGAGTCATTGCACCCTTATTCATTGAAATTTTTTTGATGACAAGTTCCATAGCATAACCTAAGACACCGTGGTTTATTATTGAATTTTTATGGCAAAACAAAACAAACTACCTTCCTTCATGGATAAATAAGGTAACATGTGTTGTTGGCCCCAAATGTGAACACATTCAACTCATTTTCCCTTTTAAAACCCAATTTGTTGTAATTTGTTTCAATTTTCAACAACAAAATTCATTCAAAATTCAATATATTCCACACCTTAAATATGAAAATTATGAAATAAATCTCATTAAATCTAACTTAGCGATTATTTTCCAACAACACCAAGTTTACCTTTGGATTTGAGTAAAATTTTTATTTATGATTTTATTAATGTTTATTAAGCAAATGGTTCAGTAATCAATAACCTTTGCATTATAGTTCCAAAACATTTCAACCCAAGTCAGTGCACCCCTATTCATTATTAGGTTTTCAAAAATATGAATAACATTTTATGAAGTAATTTGGTTTAAAAAATTTCAACATGATAGAATAAAACAAAACAAATTATCTACCTTCATTAATAGATTAAATTATGTGTAAATTATCTTTGTATAAAATGAATGGTTATGTATGATGCAATTTTTTTTGTGCACACAAATAATAAAATTTGATTGAAGGAAATTTAATAAAATTTTGAGATATAAATTTTTAATAATGTGCATGTTCAATACACCTAATTATTATTTATATGTAAATTGGATTTTAGTTTACAACATATCAAATAATGATAGATAATTAATATTTTAATGGAACTTTAATGTTTATTAATTTTTATAAACATGATATCTCAATATATTTTTAAAATTGCAATAAAAATTCATTAAACATTAAACTACATGTAAATTCTATTTGTGGAAATGAATGCTTATGTATGATGAATTTTCTTTTGTGCATATAAATATTAAATTTTAATTTCAAAATAAAATTTAAGGAAATTTTGAAATATGAGTTTGTAATAATGTAAGTTCAATATATGTAATTTATTATT
>Ga0209611_10008156_pt1 | contig 16520 bp, 15 predicted proteins | sample S1TSphgellanicum_3_FD_187693 | JGI IMG/M metagenome (GOLD analysis project Ga0209611, IMG submission 187693) | Host-associated microbial communities from peat moss isolated from Minnesota, USA - S1T2_Fc - Sphagnum magellanicum MG (SPAdes) (version 2) | ecosystem: Host-associated > Plants > Peat...
AAATAGAAACCTTGCTTTCCAAAACTATGTTAAGATCATGTTTCTATACAATGTTCTTCAAAATAGTTTTAAACCACAACCCTTTGGAACAAGCAAGTGCTTATTACCCATATTGCAGAGACATTTCTTACATATTGGGATATATTACGCTATGTACCCTAAGTTTGCAAAGCATCTTCTGAAACATAAATTTTGAAACTTAAGTTGATCCTAGAAACACACGACACATTATAGAAACAAAGAAACTTTTTTCTTATTATGTGATAAATGTTTTGTTCTAATCACCGGTCAATAATTGTATATGACAAATGTAATGTTGATTTGAAAGAAACATAAAAATCGACCCAATACAATGATCAAATATATGAGAGATGTAATGTTACTCTAAGGGAACTTCATGAGTAGCTTGTTTTTTTTATTATGTGATGGATGTTTCATTCTAATGAGCGGTAGTTAATTCATGCAATGAATATTCAAAATGTTCTTCAACCACCACGTTTTTGAACAAATTGTTGCTCATTGTCATTCTAGAGGTATATCTTATAATTAATGGAATTAAATATGTTATGGACTACGTGTTTGGAAAATATTGTCTGAAACATGATAAAAACATGTGTATCAAAATTAAAACTAGTCCTAGGAACCTACAAAACATGATAGAAACATAGAAATAATGATCAAATATATGGTAGATTTAATGTTGTTCTGAGACACATTGCATCATGAGTAGCTTCTTTTTTTTCCTATTTTATTTTAATGAACAGTCGATAATAAAGACAATGAATATTAATAATGTTATTCAACCACCTCATTTTGGAATAAGTCATTGTTTGGTTCCAATATTGTAGAGGCATTTTTTACCATTGATGGTTCATTAACTATGTTGTGGATCATTTGCTTAGAAAATACCTTCGGAAACATGATAAAAACATGTTTACCAAAATTAAACCTAATTCTAAGAACCTACAAAACATGAAAGAAACATACAAATTAACCCAAGATAATAATCAAGTATATGGTTGATTCAATGTTGCTTTTTGGACATCACATCATGAGTAGCTTATTTTTTTTCATGTTTTATTCTAATGAATGGTCGATAATATATACATTGAATATTAATAATGTTCTTCAACCACCATGTTGTTGCGTTCCAATATTGTAAAGGTATCACTTACAAATGATGAAATTTATTTGTTGTGGACCATGGGTTTTGAAAATCTGCTACAAAACAAGATAGGAACAAGCTTACCAAAACTAAAACTAATTTTAGGAAAATACAAAACATGAAAAAAACATAGAAATCAACTCAAGACAAAAATCAAGTATATGATAGACATATTAATGCTTTAAGAGTTTTTACATCATTAGTAGTAGTAGTAGTGTTGTTATTGTTGTTGTTTTTTTTTTTTTTCGTATTCAATGAACGCTCGATAATAAAAATACTAAATATTAACACTAGTATTCAGCCACCATGTTTTTTAACAAGGCGTTGCTTGTTTGTAATATTACAAAGTTATCACTTACAACTGATGGAATTTACTATGTTGTGGATGATAGGCTTGGAATATATCATACGAAACATCATAGAAACATGGTTACCAAAACTAAAGCTAATATTAATGAATTACAAAACATGATAAAAACGAACCCAAAAGAGTGATCAAGTATATGCAAGATGTGATATTTTTTTAAAAAAATTATGTTTGTTCATGAAGAACTTGTTTCTTATTGTATTTTCTTCTAATTCATACAATCAATATTTACAACGTTCTTCTAAGCAAGATGTTAAATTGAAACTAAAACTGATGCTAGGAAAATTCAAAACATGGTATATACATGATAGGAATCAAGTATATGTTATAATGTTGTTCTAAAAGGTTTTCCTTGATTAACATCTTGTTTTTTATTCTTTGATAAACTCTCATCAATGCATAATTCATACATTGAGCTTAAGGGTGGCATTCTTCTTTTATAATCAAGGAATGAGGTGATACAAAGGAAATTTAAAATTAAGTGTTCTTGTTCAAATATTAATCATGTTTCCCCTTTGGGACTATAGACATTCAAGAGCCGACATCAATAGAAACATGCTTTAGAAACATTAGCCGACATAAATAAAAACATTATTTAAAAACTTTACATTAACCTAAGAGATGAAATGAACAGGAATTTGCACAAGAACATGATATTTCAAAACATGAGTTTAAAAACTTGTTGTGAAGTTAGAATATGGGACCTTGTAGAGCTCATAATGGTTGAAACCTAGATATGCTCTGCAAGATAAACAAAATGCTAAGAAGATCATGTAACTTAAAAACATAAACTTAAAAATATAAACTTTAAAACATAGACTTAGAAACATAGAGTTAGAAACATCTAAAATGACATTATCATCCATAAAAAACAAATATGCACATGCAAAATGTGAAGGACTGAAATTCATTTTTTTGAAATTTGCCGATTGATTTGTGAAAACATGAAATTGAGTTTTAGTAATAACTAGGAAGTAACTTGTTTAAATGCATAAATTTTAATTTGCATAAGTGTTTAAAACATGGATTGAAACATGTTGAGTCATAGAACATTTAAAGTTCAAGTTAGAAAGTCTAGGTTTAGTTTCCTTTTAGATTTAATGTTTTGAGTTGCATCACTATGAGTAAGGAAATTACGTAGGCATTTAAGCATATCCCATGGCCATCAATCAATCATTGGAACTTTGTTGTTTATATTGAGTGCAAAATCCTACTTCGTAATTCTGCCAACATTGTTTGTTGCCTGCTAGCTACTTGCTTCAAATCAACTAATAAATGTTGCATAAACATATTATTCTCAATAGCATGCAAAATTAGTTTGAGGATGAGATCAAAAATATTTTTCTTAGGGTCTTTGGTCCTCTAGGGAGTTGGACTTGTTCCTAATGTCTCCAACAAAGAAGGTGTGAGAATTAGGCAAACATTGAACATGTTACTAAACCATTGTTCAATGTTCCACTCAACAAGCCACAGTAACGTGTAATTGTTCATTTTGCTAGATTAGGGCAAAGGAACAATAATATTTTAATTTGATGTTTACATATGTTTCCCCTTTGCAATTAGAAACATTCAAAGTAAGCCCAATCGGATTCCAAGTTGTAGACCTTGTAATTCAAATGTTCATGTGTCAAAGAGGCCACAATTGCATATCCACCATCATCCTCTAGAAAAGTCACATAACTATTTGGAATTTCCTTGACACAAATAACAACGTTAACAACAAATCATCCCTGCTTTTCATTTAGGACAAAACACCAATTATTTTTCAAACTTTGATACCAATAATGTAACAAAACATCTTCCAATAGCTCATGGATGCACCAATCCATGCGTCTTCTAGAGAGTTGCGACTTTGCCACTTTCAATGTCATTTTTAGGTTTGCATGGTAACTTTCAATGGCAACATTAGTATCCTAGCCAATGTATGGGAGATCCAATTCCCCATTACCCACATTTCACATTTTGGCACCCACTCTAAAATAACATACGACCAAAATGCTTAAGCATTTGGAATCCTTTCCATAAGTTTTAGCAACTCCTCCTTTGCGAATTCCAAAGGAGTTTTTCCATCAAGTTGTGTTGTATCATGCATGATACACCCCATATTTTTTAAGACCTCTACTTGCACTACCACATTTTTGATTTTAATGTAGGTTTGTTTCTGCCAAGCTCTTTTTACATGCCAAAGGCACAAAAATATCTTTGTGTTTGGCCATATTTTTTGCAATCAAACAAGATGTTAGAAACATGATAAAATAATCTCTGAAACATAAACAATAATCTTAGAAGAAACTGCATTTCGTTCGCAAAGGTCACTATGCGAAAACCATATTAAGTCCACCCATGTTCCAGCTGAAATGCACTAAAATAATCCACTGAAGCATAAACCACTGAACTACAATCGAAACATAACCATTGAAACCTAATTCCCCCATTGAAACCCATTCAAAACATTAATCACTAAAACATAGTTCGACCACTGAAACCCATTCGAAACATAAACCATTGACCCTAGTTCCACCACTCAAACACACTTGAAACATAATCCATTGAATCCTAGTTCAACCATTGAAACCCACTTGAAACATAAGCCACTGAAACTCACTTGAAACATAAACCACTAAAACCTAGTTTAACCATTGAAACCTAACATAACATAGTTAGACATGAAATAATTTACAATTAAAGACCCCATAATGAAACAATCTCTACAACATGATATAATTTCATCTTAAAGCATATCCATGTTTAGGTCGCTTTGAAACATAAAAGCTCTAGCTCTTAAACATAGATTTAAATCCAATATTGTGCACCCAAGCTATATGGATTTAAAATGTTACTTTAGATTATTGATTTCCACTTTAACATCATCAACAATGAAGGTATTTGGTTTCCAATCTGGTTTTGATTGTTGCATCTTTCCTTTGATAGCATCCATCCATTTGGATAAGTTGTTTTTATTATTCCGAGATGAGATTATGTACACAATTGGACAACTATTCTTCCACTCATCGAACATCATCAATGTATAAAATGGAAACTGGTATGAACATAAGCAGCTTTCAACATATGTCAACATAATAAAATCATGTTTCATCATGTTTCAAAGGTTTTTTAGACTTTGCAACATAAGTTATAGTGACAAAATTTACCTTGTTTTAATTTGTTCCAAAGGTAGCATCGATTGTAACCACACTTTGATGACCATGTTGTTGCATCATTGTTGCTTGCCAAAGAGTTTGAATTCCAATTGTGAACGAAATATTAGTACTTGATAGCTCTCCACCAACTTCAAAACCATTTTCTTGATAATAAAATAGAACGTTTGGGTTCTTTTGAGCCCACATCACATGCGAACATTATTGGCATCATTTTCATGTTTTTTATATGTTTCTTTTGCTAATTTTCCAGTGATGTTTCGTATGTTTTGTTCACATAGAAAGGTGTCCTTGGTCATGTTCTCGCCAATCTCTATAAGTTTCTACACACATTTCTACGATGTTTTGCCATCACTTGTGAAATAGAAAGCCCCAATATCAAATTCTTAAGTACGAAGTCCTTTAAGCGTGCGGAAACATGTGTGGCAAATGCAATTTTGTCCCCATGGAGGATGTTCCCATGGCAAATACCTCCTATCGCATTGATGTGTCTTTTCTCATAGTAGCATATCTTTGAAACTATAAGGAGAAGATATAACGTTTTGATGGTAAAAGCACATTGGTAGCCTTTCTTTTAAGACCCTCCATTACTTTTGATTGTAACACAAGTTTTTAATTTTCCTTTCCAAATTTCTTTACCTCTTTTATCAAGAGGCTTATTTATGAAAACCATGTCCTTTGTTAGCACCAACAAATTATCTGTCTTACCTTCCGAGCCAAAATTGCAATTATACTTACAACTCAACAATTCAAAGAAACTCAAACTATGGTGAAATTTAATGTTGTGTAAAAAAGTGTGATTCGCCAAAAACAACAACTCCAAAAGAGAAAAGGTCGATATGTGTTCAACATTCAAAACGTAGATAATTTGAAATAACTATCCCAGTGTGGATAAAGCAATTTCCCTCTTTCATTTCTTTGCAATTGTTAGCATGTGAACTTGTAATTTGCGTTGCTGTCCTTGTCGAGAAAGTCTTGCACTTGGTTTAAAGGGATGTTGAAGAACCCACCTATATATGGAAAGACCAAAAATAGTGTACAAAAACGCCCACCTGTAAAGGACACTAAAAGGTTGCCCGCCCCCATATCTTGCAGTACAAAGTTAATTATCTTTGATGTTGCTTTGAAAACAATAGCAATGTCGTCATCATAATTGAATTTCCGTCCAGGGTGATAAGGAGGCATGCAACCTGGGCTTGGGTGCATTAGCTCCTGCTACAACACTTTTAACACTTTCACTTAAAGGTGTTTGACCTTAGGTGCCTACCAACCAGTTTGCAAAAAAGATAACAAAAAAATCACCACTCAAAAAAACATAAGAAGGAAAAACATAGAAGAAGTATAAGCAATGAAAATGTGATGCATGTTAAAAATATAATACATGAAACATAAATACTTACAAAAAGACAATGTAATCTGTGGATGAATGTTTTTTGAATAGATGGAAATAATGAAACATAGAGACACAAAAACATACAACCATAAAAACATAAGACCATTTGAACTCTTAGAAACAAATAATAGACAATGAAATGAACAAGTAACCTTGAATTGAAACATTGCCTTAAAATTAAACATGGACTTGATTGATACTGAAACATGGCCTTAACACGAAAACATAGGCTTTATATAAGAACTTAACAAAAACGTAAACTTGAAACATGTAGCTATTAAAATATTATAAACATGAAGGAAACCACAAACCCCATTGAAACATAGAAATCCAGAAAGACACATTATGCTCTAGTCCCAAAGGTTGAAACATGCGGAAGTTAAATACAATGTTGAAACAAATTTGAGATAGTTGTGAGAATATGCTGGCAAAAAGTTTTGAGATTCACTTTCACAGCAAGAAAATGTTTATTGCCACGCTTGTCCAAGTACTAACAAAAATATTCTACAATTAAGTATCCACATTCCCATGCTTCATTTTGTGGGGGCAATGGGACATGTACAATTGGCCTGATGCCAAGAACCGCCCATTTGTTAGAATTGTGCAGTATGCCTTTTGCATAAGACCACCCAAGCATTGCACACTTCACAAACTAATTCACCTTTTAGGTACTATGATATCTAGGAACAAAATCAAATTGCAATCTGTAGTGGTGCTCTAATATGAAAAGAGACTAGTGGCTCCACTCATTGTATGGAAGCATTAAAGTGTCATCCAACCCCGTTCGTACTACAAAGGTTTCTAACACCTCGCTATGTAATCTTTTCTCTTGCATTGCCTTCCTCTATGCACATAAAATTCAATATTGGCGTAGTCCAATTGTGTATAGTATAATAACGTTTCCAAGTACCAGGTTTTTCCAACTATAACATAAACTGTAAATAAAAGTCTAGCATTGTGCCCTACAATTCATCTTGTTCATATAATAGTGTTTTGAAATTTTCATCCTCTGGCCAAAGGTTAGTCTCCCTCTTTATATCACCCCCAAATAATAACACATAGTCACAAAGCTCATCCTCAATAAATGCTTCAACCCTACAGAGGGGCATATATTAATTTGTATTGGGGTCCTCAATGATAATTCACTTTCATGTTTTTGTAATATCCATGTATCTAGAATAATGAGGATTTATGTTTTTGTCTATATCTGTCACGACGTTTCTATGTATTTTCAATGTAATGGTTCAATGTATAGGTTTCAATTTTCCTCTTGATCTAAGTTTTTAGTGACGTTATGTTTCACTGAATGCATGTTTCAAGTACATAAACTTTCAAACCTTATGGTCTTGAAAAGCTCAAGTAACCTAAAAAAACACAAAAATCTTATCATGAGATGTATGAAAAAAGGGAGGAAAAAAATGGAACTAGACATAGTTGAATTAGGAACCTATCATTTGGTTTTCGCAAAATGAACAAAATGTTGGTCATTTTTTAGTGTAGCTTCCAACATAGTACAATTTTTTTCTTTTGTCGATGGAAATGAAACTTCATTATTAGAACTCGAAGAACTCTCTATGATTGTATTCCTTTTGTTCACAAGTTCCTTCCTTGTAGCTTTAGATCTAGCCTTTGTTCTCCTAGTTTTTACCTCCAATTCTTTTCACATTTGTGTTCAAGTTTTTTTTTTGCCATGGCATCTATATCCTTTGAAATGTTCCTAATAGACTAATCAAGTGTTTCAAAACTTAAGGTACCTTTGCTAAGTCCTTGTTGAAGAATGTGAAGTGTAGGTTTGGCTGGTGTCATTGCATTCATTATTAGATCAATGGTTGCATTTTCATTAACAAATGTGTTCGACCACAATGTATTCCTGGGTATTGTCTCCTTTCAAAGCAAAACGCCAATTTGATTGTGCTCTGATGGTTCTGATGGCATACGATCTTGTTTGATTTTTGAAACATAATCGCCATGTTGTTCTATCAAAACATAACCCAAATCATGTATCGTTGAAACTTGTTAAATTGGCGAATAAGAAACAATAATTATCTAACTAGCTTTGACATCCACTTCTTGGATTAAAACAAAGTTGGTTTTTACATTCAAAACATGGAAAACATTTGATAGACAAGCAATTGCGCTTTCAACCCAACCTTTGACATCGTGAGGAAACTTCTTTGAAACATGATCAATATCATTTCTGCTTGAAACATGAGTCAAATTTGTTTTCGGGTGTAACTTAAAACCAGTAAGAACTACCTAACCAAACTATTTGAATTTGTCCTTGTTGGTGTTAAGATCTAAGGGAACTTTAATGGTGTTCATTCACATTCATGACTCAATCCTTTGAAACATCCTCTTATTGTAAAACCAAAACCTAAACCTCTAAAACGTGGATATTCGAAACTTGAACCTTTAAAACTTGGACCTCCAACACTTGCATGTTCAAAACTTAGATGTCCAAAACTTGAGGTTTCGTAGGTGAGACAAGTTTTGAGGTATTGGCATTTGCCTTCACATCTTATAGGTTACATTCTATTTTGGATGTTTATGTGATGTGAGCTTTCTATTTTTCGTCCTACTCCTTGTCCACACTCTTTGATTCATTTTTTTCATGGACTTGGATGCCCCAGCCAGTGGCCACAAAGTTGGACGGTGTTTCCAAATATAACATTGTTGGAACACTTTCAATTATGAATTAAACTACGAACAAGGAAACACGTCTTTGTTCTACCACCTTGTTTAAAGTAAACGTAGTTTCGTGGGGGAGACAAATTGAAACATTTGGAACTTGAGGCAAACCCCATCGCACATTTATCCATCCCATGTCTATGTCTTCATGAATTCAAAGATATCTCCTTAGGTTTAGAAGTGAAGCTTCCCGTTGTTCCTCATTTGTTTGCGCCCAAATTTCTTGGAACAATGTAATATCCTTGCACACCATATCCTCTACTGCCCTAATCTATACAACAATGAAAAATAATGACATCTCAGACATATTATTTGATGGAGACATTAACCTTTCATATGCAGCCTTTATATCTTCCTCCCTAATACCTTCTTGAATTTCTTGTCCACTAAACATAAGATGACCATCTTGTTTGAAAGGCACCTATTGAAAACTTAACAATGGATAGGAACAAACGAAACCTGGGAAGAATGTGAAATAAAACGTGAATGAATATAATGGACATGAGTCTTCAACCTTAAGTGATGTTGAAACACCGATGATGGAAAATTTCAAACATGCATATGTATTCGAAACATAAATATGGAATGAAGGCTGAAGTAAGTGATTGCTGTGACTACAAATGCATATGTTAAAAATCAGATGTAAATGTGAATGTACTACAATGGATCAATATGGTATGAGTAATTGAGTACCGCTTTGTTTCCTTGCATGAGCTTTTTGAATGCGTAGTAAGAACAATGTCGAAGTTTTGATCATGAACAAAGGTACCTAAATTCTTTGCAAATTTTTATTTATTTTGTGCTTTCTAGTCCCAATCAAGAATATTGCATTGTAGAAGATGCCAAATGCCTAGTGTTTCTACAATTTTCCCAAAAAACACTGGTTTTTATTTCAAGAGTTCTTGAAACACAATATCAACCTTTCACCAGGCTTCATTTTCGCAGAGCACCTTGTCAAGCCCTAATTTTTTCTTCCTATTTCCACTATTTCCTTTTAGTTTTTTGGGAGTTGATGTTGGGGTATGTAACTTTTCTAGATTGGTACCCAAATTTCCTGATGGCGAGCTTCTATTTGAAACGTTTGTCTATTTTGACTACTCACTTTTCAAATCGCAATCTGAATGTAAAGACCCTGGAATGTAAATGCATTTGGAGATGAAACATATTATACCACAAAAACACATTAATTAAAACCTATTAAAAAATGGTGAAGAGCATTTTTGAAACATGGCTATTAAAAATTGCCAGTTTTTACTTTAGGTTTGCCGACTGTGAATGTTGAAACATGATTGCATCCATGAATGAGGGATGAAATTTCCATAGACATGTTTTGAAACATGATAATTGTTGAGGAATTCTATAATTTGCCACCAAAACATAAATTTATGTATTGGAATCGTAACATGTTTCATTGGAACTAATGGAATGTTGAAACATGGAATCCAATTCAAAACAATAATTAAAACATGATAGTTTTGGTTGAGAAGTTTGAAACTTCTAAAATTTTGGGGACGAAAAGAAAACTCAATATATCGAAACATGTTTCACATGAAATGATACAAACTATTTTTCAATTGAAGATTATAAATTAAACTAATACAATTGTTAATTGAATCTTGTTGAAACTTTAAAAAACATTACAATGGTGTAGATTCAAATAGAAAAGGTGTGATCCAATACCACTACATTGTGAATTTTCCCAAGTGATAAGTTTCAATGAAACATGGTGCTTAAGAATCCTCTTTGGCTCTGCAACTTGTCTGACTACTCAACCTCCATGTTTCATGAGGCGTTTCTTATGAACAACAACAAATTCTTTTTCAACTTCATCGTGAATTTCCAAGGGCGAGGTTTTTTCCTTCTTGTGCTTTTGTTCAAATGTTTGTACTAGATGTAAAACTAATGTAGTCAAAAGGCAACTTTTCTTTGGCTTCCACAATGCATTTGCCTTTGCCCTATATTCAAGAGTGTTTCCACCTTTCACAAGATACACACCTTCTGTTGCATTTTTTAATGGTGGGTACAACTTCAGTTTGAAAGGATTCTGTTCGAAATCCATAGCTTTGTCACACCCCTTCTTTTGGTGTTCATTGATCTTCATCTTCGAATTCTTCTTGCAATGACAATAAACACAAATAAATTCCTTGTCCTCTTGGCAATGATTGTGGCATTCCTTAAGTGATCATAACCACTTTTCACGAGTGTGGGTTTCCATGAAAATTGTTTTGTCTATTTTCACATTTTTTACTATCATGTCTATTGTTTTGCTCTCCATCTTTCCTTTCTTCTATCATGACTAATTCAACTTCTGTGCTAAGAACAATGGAAGACCAGAAGAAGGGAATGTTATGCTTGGATCGCCTTACATTTGAATTGGAAGAAGAAAGAAAACTTGTAGTTGTAAAAAAACCAAGAAATTCTATAAAAAAACTAAACCCTAACTGAATTGAAACATGGGTGTGCTTATTTGTTTGTTGTGATGATTGACACGTGACGCATCCCGCTTGTAATCAATTCCTACCTAAACTTAAAAACCTATTCCATTACTTTCATTAATTGTCTTGATAGAGTAATTTGACGAAAGTTAGACGAAGCATGGGAAAGTTGAAAAAGGTCAAAAGCTTCATGGATGGGTATCGCATGGGGGAACATGGAAGATGGGCACATGGGGTCAAAACATAGCTCCCAAAATTGTTACATGTTTTGGTGAGGATATGTTTCGGGGGCTTGGGTTGCCGGGCATTGAAATGTGTGCTAGGCCAGCCGCTGAAATGTGACATGTTTGGTGGGTGGTTGGTTTCGAAGTTCATGTTTCGTGATGCGCAATTTTTGATCAGCAGAAACGAACGTTGGGCCGCCACCAAAACATGACATGTTTCCATGTCGGTTTGCTCTGGGGCCTGTGTTGCCCATGCATGGAAACCCATGCCGAGTTGCCTTGAAGCGAGCGACGCATTTAGGACTTCTCGCTGAAATAACGTTAGGGCTTTACATTGAGTATCATCCTTAAGGCAAGGCAAGGTGTTCCCAAAATAAGTGCCCCTCACCTCTGCCTCCAGTAGGCTCAAGTGAGCACTTATTTCAGGAATACCTCCCTCCTAGGGCATTACTGGACACATAATATGAAGGGTATTTTCAGACCCTTCCAGAAATTGAGGTGCTTTCATGGGACTGAAGGCCAAGTGGAAGGTATTGAAAATTCTGGAGGGTCTGAAAGCAGAAGAACTGGCTAGTTTTATTTTCTGAAAACTTGTACCTTCCAAAGTTGTAAGATCCTGTCGACCAGTTGACTGGCATCTTACAAGGTTGTAAGGTCCAGCACAAAATTTCACTTGAGGACCCACCTAAGTATACAAAGGAAAAAACTGGCTAGTTCTTGATGGGTAAAGCCTACATGTGGGGGAACATTCCCAAAATGCAGCTACTGCCTTGTATCAGTCCCCTTATTTGGGGAAATGCTCCTTATTACAGAAAGGAAAATTTATATTCTGATTTTCAAAGCTTTCTGCAATTAGCCGCATGACCAGCATCACTACTAGGTACCTGTTAACTGATTCTGGAGAAATCTCTGTGCAAAAGGGACGAAATCATACTTGTATCTGATGCATGGGCCTTTTCTGACATTGTAATAAGATAACTGAGTGTCAAATAGCAATAGCAAACATTGACACAACATCATGAAGCAGGACACTCACCGCCCCCCTATGTACTTTGCAGATGTAAGAGTACAGTCCTGCACAGAGCCCGCATGGTTCTCCCACACGGTTGGAACTTGGAATGATGGAATAAACAAAGGGCGTATCGCATTGTGGCGTTGCCATTTACGTTAAAAAGCATCTTAAGGGATAACAAGGATTATGGAAACTCAAATATAATCTTCAAAAAATCCTCAAACACAAACCAAAATCCTTCAAGATATTATAACTCTATAACTAATCTCAAGTTTCAACTCAAGCCAAAATATCATCTTGCAAAAATCCTCATTTAGAAATAGACCTATTAACTAAAGGGCCAAAATCCCTTAAGCTACTATACTTGAAATCTAAACACAATATCCTTGCCTTGGTAGGCAAGGACAAGAAAGATTTACCTCAGGGATTATGGCTCACTGGTATAGCCCCCTTCTGAGACCTCGGGCCCACTAAAGGTCGTGGGTTCTCTCTCAATTGTAGTGGTGTGCAGCTTGAAACTTGAAAACTCCTGCTGGCCCTCTCTGCCAATGAGCTTGACTTGGGGTTGCCAACAGCTTGTCAGGTCAGCTGTTGTGCATCAAAATAATAATAATTAATATGATCTTCACACTACCAGTGACAATCAACTATTTTGTTTTTTTTCTTATGTTTTCATATGGTTTTCCATAAATAATTCATCATTATTCATATCAATGTCAAATTTAATTTAAATTAGTATACATTTTATGGACATGAAAAAACACATGTTAATTTGTTTTTCATATCCATGTTGGTGGATAGGGAAAAAGAGTGAGATAGTTACAAAATGAAGGTAAATTATCAGAAAAGGTGGGAGATAATTATTTTAAAAAGTTAATAGGAAGAGGAACTAGTCATTAAGAAAGAAATGAAATAGTTAAGCTTGAAAATGAGATAGTTATTTCTGAAATTGTCTTTGGAATGGTCCTGCACCCTCCTACAAAGAACTGTCAATTTCTTTTGTCCTGCACCTCCCCCTGTGAACTGTGCAGGATTGTGCACTCTGACACCCGCAAAGTTTGTAGGGAGGTGTTTAATGACCTCACATCCATTGAATGGTTCAAGTTCTCTCAGTTGACTCCCCAAAACATGCTGCAAACCAACATAATGTGGACACGAGTTCATATTACAAGAGCAAGAATGTAAAGAATGTACCATCACAAAGTCACAGACAGTTTTGCTAGTCATATTGAAACTGTCTCCTTGCTTTTTTGCTACACCAATCTTTTTGCTAGTACCACTGTACGACATAGCTATCAACAGACAACCCCCAACAGCATCTGAAACTGGAGAGGCAAAATACACAGATCCTTGATCCCAGATTACATCAAATTTGAAGCTGGTCTTGCTCTTACCTCTGGAGCTGGGTGTGGTGCTGGGCCTGGCTTGCCGGCTTCCTGCAATCTCCCTCAGTCCAGGCTCTGCATTGCAGGACTCAACAAAAAGACTAACCCTAGTTGTATTGTATATGGTTTTCAACCTACTGCATAGAAAGGATCCACAGGTCTTGTCATTTTGCTGTTGATCACCTTGTTGTAAACATGTGCTTAAATATGGTGAGTGTCACAACAGGTGTTAAGTCTGTTATGACTGAATAGAGAGAGTGAAGGCAACACAAGAATTTTCTTTCAAACAACATCAACCATTGCATTGCTACAATGAGAACTATCATAATAAGATGTCACTTACAATTGAGAGATGACTAGGAAGGAACTATGTGCAGAAAGCAAAAATTATGCCAGCAGACTACAGGCTCTGAGATCCCCCACAAGCAACGATGACAAAATGCTCCAATGAATCTCTGCACCAAGAAAATTCAATGGTCTAGCAAAGGTCTGCAATTGGGTGTATCTTAGTCCTGCACATTAATGAGCCTAAAATTCATATACTCAAATCATGGACCAACCTAAAACTGCATCCAAATCAAGGAATCTGTTAAGGCATGGGAAATACACAGTTTTCCCATTCCAAAACACTAAATTCTCTGGCAAGTTGGGGACCAAGACCACCCTTTGTTTGATAACCAGTGGTAGAGAGGGTGTGCAGATGGATAGTACACAGGCAATCCCCCTTGCTACACTACCAGGGAAAACCAATCAAGACTCAAGAAGGATCCAGGGAGAATCAGATGTCAATGAGCTCGATCGCTCCAAAGAGGCCATGGAGCTCAGCATTCAGCAAATCTGAAACTTGCCCACTTTCCACACAACAGTGACTGTGGGGTACTACATGCTCACTCTTGTGCAGATTTGTCATTAGTCTCAACAGCATCAACAGCAGCCATCTTGCTATCATTCTCTAAGTCCTTATCGTCTTCGTCTTCAGCACCCACGACTTTGGTGGCTGCCTGTTCACTCTCCTCCAAATCAGCAGTTTTTGCCTTGGTGTCTTCAAGATCAGCATCCACTTTACTGTCCTCTAAGTCAGCCTCCACCTTGCTGTCAGCACTGTCCTCTTCGCTTGCTAACCCCCTGTCATCCTGAATGCCTTCACCATGATATATCTGGTTCTCAACCTTCTCCTTTTGAACTGCCTCTGACAATTGCTCTGACTTGACTGTCTCATCTGCATCTTCCTCCAACATTTTGGTCACAGGTTTGGAAGCTTCAGGAATCTTTCCCCTAGCCTTTGCAGGATCTGCTTTGATAATGGAGATCCAGGAGTCCCTCTCCTGCAAATCCTTTTGGAGTGAGAGAATCTTCCTGTCTTTCTCATCACATAGCTCCCTATTGGTGTCAACATTTTTCTTCCTGTCCTCTTGACAGGCACTTAGTTGCTTCTTGCTGTCCTCATAGATGTCTCGAAAGTGCTTCAGCTCGGTAATTTGACGGCTTAGCTTATCATTCTCCTGACCTAACCTGACCAGCTTCTTCTTATATGACTCAAGATCAACCTGATAACAAAATCATACAAACAGACAAGTTTCAGTCTCAAAATCCATTGCAAAGTTGTGAGGCATCATCCAGCAATGCTATTCACCAAGACTGAAAACCTTGGAATCTTTGCAAGACGAATCTTCACATGGAAAAAAGGCTGCAAATATGCACAAGCAATCCAAGCCTTGCTTATGACTCAATGCAACTGGCGATTTCCTCTATGTGAAAACCCTAGGTTGTCTTGCAAATGCTAAAGTAAGGTGTCAGGACAGTTTCGTATGTAAACAAGAACATGAACAATCCGCATGCCGGCGTAACGACTGTGCTAGGGTTCATGGAAGTTCGTCTTTCATGAATGTGATGCATGTGAGTTTTCCACTGCTTTCTTTGTTTGACCCCCCGCATGCATGCACGCTGCGCACGCTGATAAATAGGAAACACCTCTGTCTGTAGACGGCATCAAACGAACGGCAATAGATTCAAGAGATAGAAACAAATTGCTTGCTTGTTTCCTTCCTTCCTGATTGACTGAGACATACATCAAAGAAGGGGAAAAGAGACAAAAACTTCGAATTGGCTTTTGAGGCGGCCAGTTTCGTTCTCCTTTGCAGCCGACACCGCATTCGCATTCTTGCGTTCCTTGAGAGTCTGAAACCCCGCCACGCCCACCAGTACAAACGCGGCCACCAACAAGATCATGTAAGGAGGCACTCTACTACGAACAGCCGCCATTTTCAGATCCCTACTCCCTCCTCTTTGTTTTCCCACTATTATTATTTCCCTCACAAACTGAAAAGCTTCGTCCCTTGCTCGACCCTTCTTCTTCCTCGACTTTTGTACCACCACTTCCTCACAATCCTAATCCCGGTCTCTATTTTCACACAAAACGCACATATTCTTCCTTTCCTCCTCCTCCTCCTCCGTCTCTTCTCTCTCTCTCTCTCTCGCTGAAGAAGACGAGCACCACCACCTACCTTGTCGCAATGCTGTGAAGAAGAAGCTCCGGCAAACAGATTCTTCCTGTAATTGTGTACTGCAACAAAATCCCAAGGCAGGCTTGTAAATGCAGCAAGCAAGCACCTTCGCAAGCAACTTGTAATGTTAGAATGTTCATGCAAGCACCTTCGCAAGCACCTTGCGATGTTAGAATGTCGGTTTGTTGG
>Ga0209611_10008160_pt1 | contig 16517 bp, 9 predicted proteins | sample S1TSphgellanicum_3_FD_187693 | JGI IMG/M metagenome (GOLD analysis project Ga0209611, IMG submission 187693) | Host-associated microbial communities from peat moss isolated from Minnesota, USA - S1T2_Fc - Sphagnum magellanicum MG (SPAdes) (version 2) | ecosystem: Host-associated > Plants > Peat...
GTTTACTTATGTTCGTATTATATACTTAGGTTGCACCTTATTTACCAGGACAACATGGGTATTATTATATCACCATATTGAAATGGATGAAACCAAAGAATTCCCTCACCGACCCACCCACCCATCTGCATGTGTCATGCTACAACAACGCCTAACTTAAACGTTCTACCAAAAATCTTTGGTTGTAGTGCAAATACTCGAGACTTGTCCAAGTTGAAATCAAAAGCATCAACAAAAAAAAATTAAAATTAAAATTTTTAAATAAATAAATAAATAAATAATTTTTACAAAATAAAAAATATATAAATATAAATATGTATATATAATGTTTGGGAAAATGCAATGGTTACAAAAGTGTAGGGTAAAATGCCTTCTTGTACTTTCTCAGAAATCAAAATTTGTTGTTTGTTAGAACATGCTATATGAATGAATGTTGTACTCCCCGGATCGAATTTGGCAACAAACTGTCGAATAATTAATTAAAATTTTAAATCTTAACTTCAGCACTTGATTTTTTTAATTCTGAAAAATTTGACACGTAATGATTATAAAATAAACATATTCTTATTTTTATTTTTTAATTTCGAACTTTTTGACACGTAACGATTATAAAAAATAATAAACGTATGTATTCTTGTTATGTTTATGGGATAGTTTAGTGTGTCTACCGTGTCTCAGTCTTTTAAGTTCTTGAACTTTTATTAAGGTTTGGGTCAAAAAACTTGCAGATTCTGAGTTTTATAATAATTTATAAAATCTCGATGACAACAACAACAAAGAAGTAGTAAATAATTTCTGAAAAATTCAAGAATTTAAAAAAAAAAAAATTTATGCTGAAACTATTCATGTACTATGTATGATACACTAAAATGATTTTTGGTTAGTTTTTTTTTAATTTTTTAATTTTTAAAAAATTCCTTTGTTACTCATTTGTCCAGGTCAAAAACCTAAAAGCTGCCCAACAAAACATTGCAGTCATCAACTTGCTCTCCCTACCCCCACTCAGAAAGCTTCTTTTCTTATGGCAACATTCTTACATATTCCTGAGACAAAATGACATTTGGGTGTTTTCTTACACTCTTTTTAGAGAAAGAAGTGACTTCTTATTGTTGGGACAGTGTGTCTGAAATTCAAGGACTCATGTGGGCACAGAAGTTGCTGGAAGCAGATGCAACAAAGATCTTCTGAAAAAGCTCAAGGATTTTTTTAAATTTTTTTTCAGGAATTTTATGTTTGGAGCCAAAATGGTTATCATCATCCATAGGAAGATGTACAAAAAGTGGCAATAATCCTTAGGAACATTTAGCCGAAGGTGGCTATAGACCAGAAATCAAGTACACAAATTTTTTATCATCCTTTTTTATAGTTTTGGCTACATACTTTTATTTTTTAAAAATTATAGAATTTTGGCGATTTTTTTATTAAAAAATTACTCACTTTTTGGCGATTGAAAACCTACAAAATTGCTTCATTTTTGACTTTTTAATTTTTAATTTCGCCAGTAAAAAAATGGATGCTTACTACTACTAGTACTACTACCCCATTTGAAGTAGTAGCTCCTCCCAACAGGCCTTCAAGTTGAAGAAGGGCAAGCTCAGCTTTTCACACTCAATTGTGCATTGTGAAGCTTCCCTTTTGAACTTAAGGTTTAAGTAGAATATTGTCCTTTGGGTGTGAAAGGACAATTTTTGCCATGATCAAATCCTCCTCCATAATGTATGCTTTCCTAAACATTAAACCCTAGACCTCAATTATACACATCAAGACCAATATTTTTTTTTCAATTTTTAAAAATTTCATTAAAGCTATGAATTTTCATTGAAAAATCACATTTTATATTGAACAACTCATTTTTTCAAGTTATCTCAAATTTTTTTGTAAAACAATGAAATTTTGTGAAGAAAGAAAAAGGAATCACTGATTACCATACTAGCCAACAGGCAATAATTAGTTATTAAGAAAAAAAAAAGTCATTGATTTTCAAATTTTCAAATTTTTATTGCCAAAACCTTGGAAATACCTTTTAATATTTTTTCTTGAAAATAACTTGGAAATAAGGTACCTTTGTTGTCAAATGAATGTCAAATAATACCTTTATCAAATATTTTAATAATTTTCTTTAATAATTTTCTTTTTTTTGAAAAATAATTAAATATTCAGCCCAAAAAAAAAAGTGCCAAATCTGCCAGGCTACTATGGTAATACATAGACTAAAAGTTGTTTGTTGTAACCCGGATATGAATAAGAATCGCTCTCAAGAAAGAGTTTTGAGTAGGACACATTAGGGAAAACTTGTCATAACATTGTAACCAAGATGTGATGATTACGCATATTCATAAACTTGAGCACGGGTTGGCAAGAAACCAAGATAGATGATCCCCGACATGACCAAATTCCATACAAGGAAGAAGGTTTTGGGTTTGATCTACCGGGTTTGCATAGAGCATACTATGATTCATATCATAGTTTTCAATATCATTACACATATTGATAAACTTGAGCATGGGTTGGCAAGAAACTAAGATAGATGATCCCTGACATGACCAAATTCCATACAAGGAAGAAGGGTTTGGGTTTGATCTACCGCGGTTGCATAGAGCATACTATGATTCATATCATAGTTTTCAATATGATTACGCATATTGATAAACTTGAGCATGGGTTGGCAAGAAACCAAGATAGATGATCCCCGGTATGACCAAATTCCATACGAGGAACAAGGTTTTGGGTTTGATCTACCGGGGTTTGCATAGAGCATACTATGATTCATATCATAGGTTTCAATATGATTACACATATTCATAAACTTGAGCATGGGTTGGCAAGAAACCAAGATAGATGATCCCCGGTATGACCAAATTCCATACAAGGAAGAAGGTTTTGGGTTTGATCTACCGGGGTTGCAAAGAGCATACTATGAGTCATATCCAACCCTTGCCTATCTACCACACCTTGGACTCAACACTAGTGAACCCCTTGGAAGGGCAAATAAAGCTTAAATTTGAAGCCCGGGTGCCCAATACAATCATACTTAATATCATTATACAAGTAGCATGCAAGCAGGCAGTTCAAAAAAAAAAGGAAGGAAAGGAAGGAAGGAAGGAAGGAAGGAATGAATGAATGAAGAGAAAGTGGTTAAGTAAAAGGACTGAAAGCCTGTGGGTTTGGTAAAGGGAGCCCATATAAGTGCCCCTCTTATAAAGGCTTTGAATTGCAATTTGTCCAACAAAAAGGACACACTAGTGGGACCCTTGTCCCTTCCTACCCTTCAAAACTGTTAGACAAAAAAGGGAAGGAGAGAGTTGGCAAATGTACTTCATAGAGAGAGAGAGAGAAGATCAGAGTGAACTAGCATCCACAAGTGCACCATCCACTGGATGGTTGGATGGATGCCTCTTATGATTCAGTTGTGGATGAACCTCAACTGCCGGAGTTAATATCGGGTTTCACCTTGGTAACCTCCTCTTCTGTAAGAAATAGGTCTTATTTCACATAGATAGATATATTATACGGTCCTATTTGACAACAAAGGTACCTTATTTCCAAGTTATTTTTCCTATAAACCCTATAAACCCATATACTATAAACCATCTATTATAAGCCATCTACTAGTTTATAGTATATATACAAGTCAGGCCTATAGTTATTAGTTAGTACCTAGGTATGTAGTTTTAAAAGCAAATTGAGTTAACCACCGTGGTTAGCTAAGGAAGTGAAACTCAATAGAAAACTTGTTTGTTGGTTATTTAACTCGTAGATCAAACTTTACATCCATTTTATGAATTAAAAAAAAACAGAATTTAACTGTTTTCCTGACCACAAAAGGTAAGTAGAAAAAGCAAGTGAGCTTAACCACCCTGGTTAGCCAGGGAACTGGAACCCAACAGAAAACTGGTGTTCATCATCACTTTTCATCCATCCATCCATTCATCCATCCATAATGGTGAACCGGTGGGTGCTGGGTTACTGAGGCCCAGAGAGAAAGAGGGTTGGGAGGTGACCAGGTGATGCAGTTAGACGGAGACTGTGCAGGCAGGGACGTTGGCTGCTGCTGCTGCTGCTGCTGTTGCTGCATCTGCTTCTGTTGCTGTTGCAGCAGCTGCAAAAGAGATCTGTAGTATCTCAGGGAGCATCATCAACTGTAGCTAGATAGCTAGCTAGCAACTAGCATTAAGGGAAGCAAGCAAACAGCAGCAAGAAAGGTAAAGAGTCCGGATCACAGTCCGATACTTATCGTAAGCAGAACAGGTCAAGAGGAGCTCAGGATTGGTGATGGAGCTGATGAGGAAGGAAAGGGGGACGGACGAGGCGGGTCCCAGTTCAGAGAAAACTGCTGGTTGGGAATAGTGGACACGGAAGCCTAGTTGTTGTTTGAAGAGGTCCCCGCCGGCTTCTCTCTCTCTCTCTCTCTCTCTCTCTCTCTCTGTGGATGTCAAGTGTGTGTGTCTCTCTCATGCACCAAGAAAAAGAAGAAGAAGAAGAAGTTGGGCGTCTTAAACGTGTAGTTTATACTGTGCTGTGTATTTTGGGGTTTGTGGTACTGTCTTTGGACTTCCAAGCTGCTTACTGCATGCAGTGAATAAGCTTCGTGTTTGCTGATCAGCTAGCTAGCTCTGGCGTGCACGTAGCTGCAAGTGCAAGTCTGACTTGTGATCTCGACTCCAGCTCCCCTAGCAGCTATTTTGGTTTGAAATTTGGTTTTATAGAAGAAAAACAGAAGCTAGACGTGCAGTGCCAGCATCGAGTCGTTAGTACTAATAGCTCAAGTATTTATTCAGACGTTGGATGGTTGCTGCTGCTGCTGCTGCTGTTGTTGTTGTTGCTGCTGCTGCAAACGTCTGTGAATAATCAGTTTAGCGAGCTGCTGGCCGATCTGCGCCTTGCTGATCTAGAAGCTCCCTTCTTCTGCAACTTCTCAGGGAACTCATCACAAGTTACACATAGTCGCCATGGCTGCTCAGGTGTCTTGTCTTCTTTTGCTTTTCCAATTTCTGGAAACTCCTAGTGTTTGTTCCCTGCACGTTCTTCCAGTGTTTTCGCTTGATCATCGACTCTTTTCTTGTTCCAAGTGTACGTGATTCAATGTATTATATAGTGCATGATCAGATTGAGATTCCGCTGAACTGATCTTGCATTCCCTCGGTCTCATGATCTCCCACCTTTGTGTTCAATCTGCACACCAACAAATTCATCTGCTGCAAAGACTAGTCACAACCATATACTTAACAGATCAGCGGACTCCTCTCTAGCTATTAAGGAGCTCTAATTACAAATCCGAGAAACCAATCCACGAAGCAACTATCAGCAGTTGTATGCTTAAAATTTTCAAAACTTTATCACTGAATTCTTTCTCAATCTTTTATGTACTGTAGTAGTAGATCAATGCAGCTGCTACTGATAATACACTCTAAGACCTGAGGGTACCAAGCGGCAGCTGATGATGATGATGATGATGACGATGATAAGCCTTTCTCAAGCCGCGAGTTACTCATCAAGCTGCTTCTTGGTGCTCATCTGCCGCTTGATGCTCAAAGCTTCTCTGTGATCTGCTTGAGAAGCAGAGCTCTGCAGCATCTATCTCCCCAAGTACCTGTGCTCTACAATATTGTTTTGGCGCATGGCATTGGAATCTCAAGATTGCATGCATGCATTCGAGAACAACAAACAGTTCTTCTTGCTTGCAGCTTCCAATCTAGACCATATCCACCGAATTCGGAACTAGCTCCTAGCTATCTGAGCTCATATTCTTCCTGAGTTTCCAGCTGACTGACGAGATTCAGGAGGTGCTGCACAGCAATTAGTGTCTCCTGATGGTTTGATGGGGAGTCTCCTGATCTTCTTGTGCCTGCAGACAGTGGAGTTGCGAACAGTAATCCTTAAGGTGGTAATGCACTGTGAAGGTTGTGCAGGCTCCGTAAAGCGCGCTGTCAAACGGATACCAGGTAAGTTACTCTGACATTTAATACTAGTTCCTCTTCTTCTGCTGCTGCTGCTGCTCGATCTCATGATGATGATGATAATGATCACCCTCTCAATAAACTGAAGATCCTTGAAGAAACACACAAAGAAGCACACAACAAACTAGATCTGAACTGTAAAAGAATCAACTAAAAACCATACTGTGAAACCATCATCATCATCATCATCATCATCAAGAAGGTTGAATGTTCATTGCCATGGACAGATACTAGATTTGTAGACCAGATTAATAATCTGAGGATAGTAGAAATGTCAACCAGTTGATCTTAACAGCAAAAAGAAAAAAAAGCCAATTCTCAAAACTCCCACAGAAAGTGTTGTTTGAAATTATATATTTGATTTTCTCTTGAACTCTGCTGCTGATCTGCAGGAGTTATTTCATACACCATTGATTTTCCTGCACAGAAAGTCACAGTCACAGGTGCTGTGCAGCCAAATGAAGTGTTCAAGAGAGTATCGAAATCGGGCAAGCTTACCTCCTTTTGGCCAGAGGAGCCTAAGAAGTCTGAGGAAGAGGCCAAGCCTGAAGTGAAAGCTGAGGAGAAAGCAGAAGAGAAGAAAGAGCCTGAGAAGACTGAAGAGAAGCCTGCTGAAGAAAAGAAGGAATCTGAAGCAGCTGCTCCTCCTCCTGAGGAAAAGAAGGAGGAGAAGCCTGCTGAAGAAAAGAAGGAAGAGGCAAAGGCTGAAGAGGCCCCAAAAGAAGCACCACCACCAGCAGAAGAAAAGAAGGAAGGAGAGGCAGCAGCAGCAGCAGAGGCACCCAAAGCAGAAGAAAAGAAAGAGGAAGCAAAAGAGGTAAAAAAAAAAAAAGAATTTGCCTGAGGAAAAAGAGAAACCCCTGGACTTCTTTTGATGAGTGTAGTATCTTTGCAACATCATAGGTAGGACTTCAGTAGTGCTCATAGGAAAGAAAGTGTAGGGTAAGGACTAAGAATCGGGTTGTTCTGGGAATGAGGGCCTTGTGCAAGGCCGGAGCCAAGCATTGGACCTCCCAAATTCCCATAACAGCCCCATTCAAGGTCCTTACGTGTAGGGTAAGGTACCCATGAGAGAAACTTTGCAGGTTAGTTTCGAACCCCTTGCAAAGAGGAGGGATCTTACGCCTACTCCTTTAGACTGGGAGGAATTTTACTTTCACCTAGAAGTAAGTAAGGTCCATTGGAAGGCACAAGAGAGAGGATAACTGATGTGAGAGGGAAGCATGATCGTTTTGTTTTTTTTTTTGGTTTACAGGAGCCAAAGGCTGAGGAGAAGAAAGAAGCCGCACCCGAAGAGAAAAAAGAAGAAGAAAAGAAGGAGGAAGCAAAGCCAGAGGAGAAGAAAGAAGAAGCAAAAGAGGAAGCAAAGCCTGAAGAGAAGAAGGAAGAAGCAAAAGAAGAAAAGAAAGCAGAGGAGCAGGCTCCTGCAAAGGCAGACGAAGAGAAGAAAGAAGAACCAAAGGTAGTAGAGGAGCCAAAGAAAGAAGAGAAGAGAGCTGAAGAGTTCAAGGAAGATCTGTACCCTGTAACATTTGTCCTTGGCCCGGATTATACTAGATATTTCTACTACTAGTGCATGTTTAGAGAACTTGGGTCCTTTTAGATTAGGACTAACATCATAGAAAAAAACAAAACTCTTATCAAAACACACATCCTCCTTTATCATGAGCAAATTATATCGTGAATAAGTAAGAAAACATAAGTGCAGGAAAAAGAAACACTAAGTCACATAGGTAGCTTTTTAAACCAGCAACCCTTTTGTTACTTTCAGAGCTCTAAATAGACTTTTAAGAGAAACAAGTCCGAAGCAGGTCTTCTTTTTGGGCTGCCAAATTTTAGTGCACCACATTACAGTAGCAGAAGCTCATTCATGGATGGACATCAATTTGAATCTGCTTTCTGGACTCGTGTTTGTAACTAGTTGAGAAAGAATCAGTAGCACAACCACACTAACCGTAATCTATATAGAATAGTAGAGAATCAGGAGCTTCTTTGGCAGCTGAATCAGTTGGTAGAATCCGCGGCTGTCAATCACCTAGTACAAATTTAAAGTCTGTTCAACGGAAAAAAAAAAAAAAAAGAAGGATTGCTGTTGATCATAGGGGGAGGAGGACATGTGAGAGCTTCAGCAAGGTAGAATTTGAAGGAAGGATTTTGAAGCCAAGTCTCAAGGGATCGGAAGAAACAACAAACCCAAATTCCTGCAGGAGAATCTGTACTTGGAAGGGAAGAAAAGTATTGCGCAGGGACTTCAAAATTGCTGCCTTTCTGCAAAATCCACAAGTGAGAGAGAGAAACTGAGGAGTGAGATAGTATTTGCATATTCTGATTCATTTGAACAATTTGAAATCCGCCTCTCACACAACACAATGCAGAGGAAGTCAAAGAAAGATATCAAAATTGCAACTTCCCATAGTACACTATGACACACAATTTCTGTTCAGCTACAGAAATCAAATTTCCACCAATAAACTTGATACCAAAACACATATGAAAATGTTGAAGTCATGAAAAAATTTCTGTGCAGCTCCTCGCTCCAAATCATATCTGATTCAACAGAAGTCAGCAAATGAAAAAAAAATTAAATTAAATTAGATTTTATAAACAGTCTTCTTGAACTGCGACTAAGTGATTCACATCAGGTTTGTTTAGCCTTATTAGCACTTGAGCTAAGAATGTTGCATAAGCTCATGGATTTTGTGAAGCAGCAACAGATAAATGCATATCCAAGATGCACCTTTCGCAAAAACATGATGAATTTGTGTTTATCAGATGGGATCTGATAAGGGGTGTTTGTGGAGATTCTCTTAGGATGACCTTCTTATGCAAAAGGTATAAGCCCACATTCCAAAAGTTCAACCAAAGAAAAGTATGAGTATTATTTATTGTCTGCTTCGATACCACACTCAAAGTCTAACATGGAGCAAATTTCTCATTCAGACACAAGGATAAGATGCACGGAAGTTTGCAATAAACAAGAACTTCTTCAGAATTTTCTCTCACCCTGTGAGGATGCAAAACACTTGGGATTCTCGACTCCATTCCCATGGATCCCAGACAAGACTCTCCATAAACCTGGTTTTTAGTAAAACCAAGCTTGGATCTTGTTTCTAGGAGGATTACTAAGAGAGGTTTTGTGGGTGGGAGAGTTGATGAAATTTGGTGCTTTCTCATTTTGGACCAAAGCGACATCATGACATCCTTGAACCCATCTGTCTCAATTCTTCTTGCATATTCGTTGTTCAACTTAATACAATAAATTTGATCTTCTTGCTTTGAATAATTTGAACATTGAGAAAGAACCACTAGAGATATCCTTTAAAGCAAATTTATATAACTTCAACTATGAGTTAGAACATTTTTAAAAGCACAAATTTCGAAACCTCACTCGGAATTTTGGAAAAGGTTTGACACTCCTACCTTGGAGGATTCAAAACAATGAGATTTAGAACTAGTATCTATATTATTTGGAATGCTCATGAAAGAGCAAATTTTCAATGCTAAAAACAATGAGGATAGCCACTTGGGAGAATACAAAATACCGAGGAGATCTAGCAACATGGGACATCATGTGTTCAAACCTTATCTAAGAATTTTGAAGAACTTAAACTTAGACGTGAAGCATGTCACAAATTCATATTCAATGAAAAAAAATGTGGAAGAGTGTCTATCACTACATGTTTGTTGTGTGCACACTCTACAAGTTAAACATGGAAGAACTAATTGTTGCCATATTCAATTCAAAGAAAAAAACTAGAGGTCCAATTGTTTCCAATTATGCACGAACCAAAGAGAGACTTCTCTATAATCAAATTGGTTTGGGCACACTTCAAAATTAGATCACCCTTTTGGTTTGTATTCTTTCCCCCACATATTGTCCCCCAAGATTAGTTGCCTTCATTTGTTAAAGTAAAGCTTGTTCAATCTCCCTTTAATCTAGTTCACTTTGATTCATTGAAATATAGTGGCTAGCTTTGGAAGGTTTTGACTAGGTTATTAGAACCAAGAGAATGGACCTTGAATGGTTATTAGGGTGGTTTTAAGGAGTCATAACCATGGTTATCAAAAAATTTGAAAATAATCAAATAATTGGCCAAATAACTATTGATTGATTTTTTACCAATTCTTTCACAAAAACCACAAGCTCTTTAAGGTTTTTGAAATAACTAGGATGGGTGGTTCTTTGAGTTTGATTTTTATCAAAGGACTGAAAAATCTACATTATTTTAATTTCGAAATATTTAAAAACTGAAATTAACAATTCATTGTTCGAAAATTCAAATAATCGCACAACACTAGTCTTGACCAATGATGTGTGGGTATATGTTTTATCCAAATGTATCCATTAGATATGCATAGGGAATATATAATTTTAAGCTAAATTATTCTTTTAAAATTTATATGTCCAAATGAAGAACATAACTTGAAATATGTGAATTGAAAAAAAAAAAAAAACATGTCCATGCATAACCTTGGACATCTGCAAGACATATTGGTAGCTGGAGGGAAATATGTTTGTAAGATCCAAGTAATAAGGTTTAAGGGAAGTAGGAGCTAAACATAAGTAATTGCCTAGGCCTTCATGCTATAATAAAATGCCTATGCCTTCATGCAATAACTAAATGGTGCATCTCTTGCAAATACTACTTTGTCAAGTGTGAGTTGATTCTATTGCAATTTTTAGTTTTGAATCAATTACCAGGCATTTGCCAAATCTTAAGTGAAGTTTTTCAATTTTTTTTGCAATGTCATGTTGTGAAAGAATTGCAAAATAACTTGATTTTACAAACAGGAAATTATATATATATTACATTACATTACATATTTCCTTTTTAAATTGTCTTAATAATTCTAAAATTTAGACTTTTTTTCAATATTTAACTAGGTAAATAAAGGTTACAATAGATGCATGCATCTTTTTACCCCAAAAAAAGGTTTATGGTAGTTGATACCTAGATCCTACCCAAATTCACAAAACCTTAATTCTCATATATTCAAATCTTACCTTGATGGAAAACTTTGGCAATATGCCTTACCTAATGGGTAAATAAATTGAAATTTTTTATATAACCTATTTGGAATGTGTATCAAAAAACCTATGTGGGTGCACAACCTTAGTCTTGACAAGGGATTAAGTTATGATGTGGTCACATTGCACTAGTCCTCTTGTTGACCTCTCTTTTCTCTTTCACAAATGAAAGGCTTTTATTTTGAAAATAAAAATAAAAAATGTACTATATTGTTTGCAAATCTATAGTCTTCTTTAAAATGTATTTTGTTATGCTTAAGGTTAGGCTACACTTAATGGTTATAGGGATGTTGGTGTGATGTTTAGGGTGTTGAACAAAGATTCCAATCCACATGTGGGTTGTTATACAACATTAAGTCAAAGTTGATAGATGACATGGCAACAATGTCAATTTGATTTAAGAGCTAATGAAAACATTAAAAATATTAAAATTTTATGAAATTGTATAATTAAAAAAACTTTTGGTGGTGTTCTATAAAACCTCAAAAATAGAATGATTACTCCAATGTTAGTTTACGGTCATCCTTCACTCTCATTGTCTATTTCCACTTTCCACCTTCTCTCCCACACAATGTCAAAATGTGTAATCTATGACTAGGTTGGCAATCGTTTAAAACATCCATGACCACATAACTATGTAATCAAATAGGACAAATGTAATACATGACATGTCTTTTGCAATTACAATCATGAAGGACAATGTATTTTGTAATTATGACTTTTGTGACTATAATCATGAAGGACATAAAATATATATTCTTCTAGCCTAAGCTAAGTAACCTATCAAAACATAAGATTAAAAAAACCTAGCCTATATGGAACATAGGTTAGCATATTAACAACCTAAGCTAGGTTAGATACTTAGGTGGAACTAACAACCTAGGTTAGGCTAACGATCTAACCTAAGCTAAGAACTTAACTTAGGCTAATTAATTTGTGATATTAAGTTGCAAGTGTGAAAACTTGAACCTCTCACCTTTACATTGAAGAACACGATCTTTAATCATTGTGCACCACATGTTTTTGACATGATAAAAATTGTCACAATATTATCATACTTTTTTTCCAACATACCCAAATAGCTTAACTACCTTAAATAAGTAACTAATAACTTACCGAGGTACCTACCTAGTAATTTATAACATAGTAACCTAATATTTAGTAGTTAATATATATGTACCTAAGGTAGGTACTTACTAATAGCTACCTAGGTAATAAATAATAGGTACTTACTAAGTAGATACCTCAATCAATTTAGTTATGTCCTAATTAAAATAGGTAGTAGGACATATCAAATTAGGTAATAGCTAATACATATCTAGGGTAGGTACCTATTAACTAGTAATTAACTAAGTAGTTGGTAATTAGGTACCCAATAATTAGTAGTTATCAATATAGTAACAACCTAAATAGTAGATACTTACTTAGTAACTACATAGATTACATATAGTAAAGGAAGAATGAAGCTTCCCCTGAATCCAGACGGACAGTAGCTACAGACAGTAGCTAAATATAGCGAGGATGTCGTGAAGCTTCCCCTTAATCCATATGAACAGTAGCTAAATATAGCGAGACTTGCACATGCTAGCAGTTTAACTTTTTGGGGAGGGAGGAAAAGGTGTAGCAAAAGAGCAGGCACGCTCTTGAAAGGAATGGAGCAGCAGTTGTATGGTAGTAAAGGTGAAGCGCTCGGGCTTATAATAATTGCAGCCCCAACCACTCAGGCCCTGTGTTTCTCCGGGCGTTAGGACGAGGACGGTAGGTAGTAATTAACTAGTTGGTAAGAGAGTGGTAGGTGTAGGACGACCTTGACGTTGAACGGCTACGTAGTTCGATTTGTATCCATATTTCGAATTTGCGTATTTACGGAATGTGCATTGGTGTTCTGTTTTTATTCTCCCGTTAACCTTCGGTATGCTCCTTTTGCGCTGCCGATTTTGAATGCGAAGATCGTCTGGAAACAGGATGGTATGCATAGGAAGGAAAGAAAAAGAAAAAGAGAGAAAAAGTGCAAGAGGTAGAGGGAAGGAAGAAGAACGGAAGACAAGTGCAGAAGCAATTGGTGGTGCTTCTACAACAGCAGCAACGTTTTCTCAAGGTGCATTTCATCTATTTTCCTGGAATTCTATTTCCTGGATTTACACTTAGTAGCTTTCATTTTAGCCTTTATTTGTCAAGGATTTCAATTTTCTTGGGTCATGGCTTCTTTTCCTTCTTTTCGTCCACCCTCTTTCCAAGTTTTCAAATTCTTTTACTTTCTATGTTCTCATTTCATCTGTTGTCGTGGTTAGACTCATATTTTAGAATTTCCATTTTGTTTGGCCTGCATATCATCCAATATTTAATTTTCCTATATTCCATTTCATTTTGTCCATTGTCTTTCCCAAATTAAACTTTCTTAAATGTTCCATCTTTCCCTTGGCGTACCCAATGCAACTGTGACAACATGTAAAGTTTTTTTTTTTTTTTTTTTTTTGGGGTCTATTCAAGAATTTAGGTGAAGAGTTTGGGTTATCAAAAACAATTTCTAAACATTTTTAATTCCTTGACAGTAAAGCCCACTTTAGACCAAGTTCCAGGATCCAATTTCCTAGGAATCAATTTGGACTGATTTGAAGCAAATTGAATCCTTGAGTTGGACTATACCTTAATCCCTAGCTTGATTCTTGGTTGTCCAAATCAAGAGCTCTCCTTTTACGACTGTTTTTGGGTCCAAACCAATTGATTTTCCCTCCAAAACAGGTTCCATGTAGGTTTAGCCTCAATTTGCCACTTTTTGGTCTAGAACATTAGTTACTGGGATGATGCATGGATAAATTAGATAAATTAGAGCAACCTTTTTTCCTTGCTGACTATATATATATATATCGCCACTAGAAATCAAGTGTTTTTTCAAATTTTCAATAGCCATAATTTGAAAAAAAAAAAAAATTTAAATCCAAATTTGTATACATTATTATAGTTTGTAACCAAAAAAAATATGGAAAGGTGTTTAAAGAATCTTCATAGTAGAACAAGAATCCACACCAGAAAACCTTAATTTTAACATACATGATTTGTATCCCCCACAATGTTGCATGGCTCTTCAGTTTTGCATTACAATTTATCGTTAGGGTATTGTTGATTGGCATTTTGGTGCATCTGATTTCTTTACTAAATGTCAATGAGGAATTGTGCATTGGCTTTGTTTTGTTCATTCATTATTGATGTTATGTTATTAAATCCGATCACCCACTTTTGTTTGCATTTTGTTGTGTTGTTTTGGTTGTGGGAGATTTGATTATATGGCCGTTCAAATTAAAAGGTCACTACTGAACGTTCAACCTCCCCCCACAGTGCCACTTCCACAAAGCATGATGGAAGGTCTCTGCAAATCTTTGAGTGGTCGTTACGCTTAACAAGGCCCTCAAACAAGGGCGTTACCAGAGTCTAGTGCTGCCCTTGGCTGTTGCTTTGAGCAGGCGCCTTAAGGTCACTACATATGGTAAGGCCCTCAAACAATGGCATTACCAGAATTCGGCACTGCCCTCAACTGAGGTTGGCAGGCACCTTATTCTGATAATGACCCCATCTGTGGGCCTTACCTACCACTTAAAACAGCCTTCAACCACTTATTCATCATGTTTAATGGTTTAGTGGCAAAGTTAATAATGGTTTGTGAAAGCTGCAAAATTCGCTTTGAGGTTTATATATTTTCTTTCAATCCATTGTAGATTTCAGGAAAAGGGAGTCATAAATGGAATTGTTGACGGATGTGTGTGTGTGGGTGCATGTGTACAAAGTACAAACTAATAAGCCATGGACTTTCATTTCCTTCGGACACCAATATAAAAGAGTGCAGGAGAAACCCCTCGCCCCAAAATGCCCGAAGACATACAAGAACATATGCGTGCACTCATTGCGCAACATGGTAGTGTTTTGGCTGCTTTGACGACCCTTCAGCAACACCTAGAAGCTCAACGGAATGACGAACAAACTGACTCTTTGGAAAATCTTGTTCCACATATTGATGTTCCAGTAGAATTCAATCAAGGCACGTTAGAATCTGCACATGAACGTTGCAATTGCCTACAGAAAAAACAGCGTGCTCAACAATGTGAACAACCTTCTCTTCGTAATGACGCATTACAATTGTTTGGAGACGAAGATGCGTCAACCCTAGGACAATGGGATTGTGGAGAAATGGACACAATATGTGGATTCTACAATGCAAAAATGTGGATCAAAGAACGATCGACAAAGTCAACAAACAACAACCCACAATTTTCTCTATGTTGTGAGAATGGCGAAGTTCTTTTATCGAATCTTCCTGCAACACCGCAAGAGCTGGAAGTTCTTTTAACCAGCAAAGAGAGCAGTGTCATCAAATTTCAAGATCAGATTCGCATGTACAATTCGGTGTTGGCATTCACTTCGTTCGGTGCCAAAGTTGATGAGTTGGTAACAGGAGGCCCTGGATTATACTCCTTTTGCATTCAAGGTGAACTTTATCACAAAATTGGATCCCTATGTCATGCCGAAGGATAACGGCCATAGTTTGCACAGATGTACATTCATGATACGAAACATGAACATCAAAACCGCCATGCCGTTATGCCCTCGCTTGATCCAACAACGTTGGATCGGTTGTTGACCATGATGTACAATATCAATCCCTATGTCGAAATGTTCAAAATGGCAAGGGATATGATGGCAATAGAAGGTGCTCCCATGGATCTGAAATTGCGTCTCATTGCCTCTCGAACAAAGGATGCCTGCCGATACAATGTGCCAACAGCCGATGGAGTTGCTGCATTGATGGTAGGAGATGGTTTTGAGGTGGTAGACAGACGTGATGTCGTCGTTACTCAGCAAGCTAGCCCGTTTTAGTGCATTTTCGAACTACATGTGGGATACATGGCTCTACATTATCCGTTGCTATTTCCTTACGGTGAAGATGGATGGCATCTGAATATTCCACTCAATGGTGTTGTTGCTGATGCAGATTTGGATGAAAACCATGCGAAAGAATCTAAGCTTCAAAGAAAGCATTGCAATGTGACAATGGTCGAATTTTATGGTTATCAACTTCAACATCGAGACATTGATATCATTGCGTTGCTTCGAGGTGAGCGAGTGAAGCATCAATACATTGTGGATGCTTATGCGGCTATCAAACAAAATCGCTTGAACTATCTGCGCCTGAATCAAAAAAAACTTCATGCGGATTTTTATCAAGGCCTTCAAGATGCCATCGCTACAGGTGACAATAACGTTGTTGCAATCGGACAAAAGATCATTCTGCCATCTTCTTTCATAGTAGGTCCATGTCACATGGTTTAGAATTATCAAAATGACATGGCAATTTGCAGATGGGTCGGCTACCCGGATGCGTTTGTTACATTCACTTATAATCCCCAATGGCTTGAAATCAAGAGAGCGTTGCTACTCGAACAACAACCTCAGGATCGACCAGATTTGGTAACCCGAGTGTTCAAAATCAAGCTGAAGGAGTTGATCAATGACATTCACAAGAAACATATTCTGGGACG
>Ga0209611_10008161_pt1 | contig 16515 bp, 15 predicted proteins | sample S1TSphgellanicum_3_FD_187693 | JGI IMG/M metagenome (GOLD analysis project Ga0209611, IMG submission 187693) | Host-associated microbial communities from peat moss isolated from Minnesota, USA - S1T2_Fc - Sphagnum magellanicum MG (SPAdes) (version 2) | ecosystem: Host-associated > Plants > Peat...
CTGAAACTCCAGAAGCGTACTGGTGCTGACAGGGTAGGCGGTGATTGACCACCGTAGGCGAAGTTGAGTATAACTTCTGTCCGGAAGAATCTCCGTGGCTTTAGCCCGGAGAGAGTCAATAATTCTTCCATCCTATCAATTACACGATGATTGAAGTTGAACATCTGAGTAAAACATACGGTTCTACCCCAGCGATTACTGATGTCACATTTAATGTAGAACAAGGAGAAATTTTGGGGTTGTTGGGACCAAATGGTGCTGGCAAAACGACAACCATGAGGATTTTGGCTGGTTATTTACCGGCGACGAGTGGGACAGCGCGGATTGCTGGCTTTGATGTGCATAAAAACTCTCTGGCTGTGCGGCAAAGAATTGGCTATTTGCCGGAAACACCGCCTTTATATCCAGAAATGACGGTATTATCATTTCTAAATTTTGTGGCGCGAATTAAAGGAGTATCAGCAGGCGATCGCACAAACAAGGTTCAAGCAGCGATAGAACGCTGCAACTTACAAGACAAGCATCACGTCATTATTCGCAAACTCTCTAAGGGATACCGCCAAAGAGTTGGCATTGCCCAAGCGATCGTCCACGATCCACCAGCTATAATTCTAGATGAACCCACCGTGGGACTTGATCCCCGCCAAATTATTGAAGTACGAAATTTAATTAAAAGCCTTGCTGGTAGCCACACAATCATTATTTCTACGCACATTTTGCCAGAGGTGAGTATGGTCTGTAGCCGAGTAGCAATCATCAATAGCGGCAAAGTGGTAGCAATGAATACGCCAGAAAATCTCAGGACTCAGTTAACTGGTGGTTCGGGGTATGAACTGGAGATTGAGGGAGATGCTGCTTTAGCTAAACAGGTGCTGTCCCAATTACCAGGTGTGAGTCTGGTAGAATCAGTTCCTACGCCGGGGATGCATGAATACTCCCCCCTTCAAGAAAACCGCACTTTCCTGCGGGTGATATCACAACCGGGAACTGAACTAGGAGGCGAGATCGCAGCAGCGTTGATGCGTGCAGGATTTAGTTTACAACAGATGCGGCGTGTAAGCGCTACCTTGGAAGATGTCTTTTTACAACTGACAACGGAAGAAAAAAATTTGGAGATTGACACACAAACAGCAGAAACTAAGGAAGAAGGTGCCGCATAAATGCATGTTGTACTGAGTAATATTATTGCCATTTATCGCCGAGAGTTACAGAGTTATTTTGTCTCGCCTTTGGCTTATGTGATTGCTGGGGTTTTTTGGTTCATCAGTGGTTTATTCTTGGTGATGATTTTGCTAGGACCAGACGGCATTTTAGCCTACGCCACAGCAAAAGATTTAGAGGCTCAACAATACGGAGTTTCATTACCGCCGATAGATTTTTCCTACGAGTTTGTACGGGCTTTTTTGGATAGTATGGGGTCGCTATTGTTATTCATGCTGCCAATTCTCTCGATGGGACTTTATGCAGAAGAACGTAAGCGCGGCACCTTGGAATTGTTAGCCACATCGCCAGTGACAAACTGGGCGGTAGCTGTAGGCAAATTGTTAGGGGTGCTAACGTTTTTTATCACAATGCTTGTGCCCTTACTAGGGTTTGAAGCGATCGCTTTGAGTGGGTCAAGTCCACCAATGCCCCTAACAATCCCCTTGCTGGGTCATTTTGCCTTAATTTTACTAGCAGCGGCAATTTTGTCCTTAGGAATGTTCATTTCCTCTTTGACAGACAGCACAATCTTGTCTGCTGTCCTCACCTTCGCAGTAATTTTATTGCTGGTGTTCATTGATGTCATCGCCAAAAATATCAGTGGTCCTTTCGGAACAGCCCTCGGTTATCTTTCGTTGCTAAAACATTACAACATCCTGATCCAAGGAATTATAGATACCAGCAGCTTGATTTTGTTTGCCAGTTACATTTTTTTAGGCATCTTTCTTACAGCCCAATCTATAAACGCATTACGCTTTCAAAGATAGTAGTCCATTATGAAGCGTTGAGTTCCTTCTGTTGCAATAAAGTATGAACCCAAACCGCATCTGCTTTTGACAGTGGTGGGATACAAGGCTGAGTGTAATCTATCCTCATGTCAAATCCTGCCTGATCGTAGACTTCACTGAGGAGGTGTTGCAAATCTACTGTCGGTTCAATATCCTTGGGTGTTAAGGGTAAAGGAAATGGGGGAATTGGTTGTCGTAAATGAAATGCATATAGGTCAGATACAGGACGGTGGTCGCCTCGGCTGACCAAGATGCGATAATCACTGGAGGGTAGATTTCCTAAGATCAGCATTGGCTTTCCACCCCTAAGCAAATCGATCTCTACCAGATTAGTGATATTTGCTAAGACTTGTCGCCGTTTGCGTTCGTATGCATCGCGTCCTTCCCCACTGCGCTTGTTTTTTGGGGAAAGAATCTCCAAAACTGTGACTGCATAATTTTTTCCCGTTTCTCTGATTTCTAAGTAGGGCTTGCTGAAGAACTATACAACCCCTGACGGGGCGACAAAAGAGCTAGGATGCAGATAGAATAAGCTCCATAGCCCTGAGACCTCGTTGATAAAAGGGACGCTTATTGCGATTTAATATCATTAATTTGGCGACTAAATCTTTGTATGGCTGGACAAAGTTAACCCAATTTTCTCCATATAGTCCAATATAAAAACTGCTATGACGTCTTTCAATACGCCCAGTTTCTTTAACACGACCGACATACTTTTGCACTCCTTTTCGTTTAATTTGTTGTCCATGAATTGTGGCAGAAGTGTAAGCGAAGCTCCGAAGGGAGCCGCTTCGCTAACGCTATCAATAGAATTAGCGTAATTAATCTTTCACCTGAGACATTCGTATCTTCTAAATTATAGCCTCCCTTCTTAAAATCACGAAACATTTCTTCTATATCAAATCTTCTTTTATAAGCAGCGATCGCCATTTCTAACGTTTCAAGATTTGTTAAAATGAACCATCCTTCTTTAGGAGCAACCCCTAATATTTTACGTTTCCACTTACAGGCAACATTAAAGCTGAAAAAACCTTGAGTTTTTGTAACTTTTACTCCTTGAAAAAATAAGGAGACACAGGCGTGATAATCCCACTTGTTGTAGTTCTAACCAAATGTCTTCTTTAACCTCGATGAAATGATTTTTTTTAAGTCGTAAGCAAAAATACACTTTTCTTTCTCTGAGCCAGTTTGCCAGATCGACAGAACAGAATTCGCGCATTGCCCAATACGCAGATTTTATACTTTTCAGGCATGTGGCAATACCTGTGAGAGAATCTTTGTCTGTTCATCAAGATTACTACTTCCCAACTTGGGTAGCAAGCAAAAATATACTGGAAATGATCTCTTGTCCCAAACCACACTAACCATGAAGAGATTTATCCGACTCCAAGACGTCCTATCTATCACCACATAAATGATTTTTTCTGGTTCACAATATGTTGACAACCAATTTGTAACAATTGGAAACCAAATATGAATCAATTGAAAGGTTCGGCAATGATAAAAATCTTTGTATTTTCTTTCTTCTACTTTCAAATACAATGGGAATCGGCATTGATGCCGCTAGGGTTTCTAAGCTAACTTTTTTAATCGACTGTAGAAGATTAATGAGAATTTGAAGCAATAAATATTCTGCAACACTCAGATTATTTTGCAGGTGTGTTTGGTAAAATATTGGTAACATTATCAATAAGTAAGTCTTGTTGACAAAGCTAGACCTACTTTTTTTACCATAAATTGCTACACTCTTTACATTTCAACCCTTTCAGCGTACTTTGTCGCCCCGTCAGTACAACCCTTATTTAGATGGATTAATTGGAGGATTAAATAAACAAGATTTAATTGTAATGGAATCTAGAACGACCAAACCAGATAACAGATTGTCTTAGTGCGTATATAGCACAGTTAGCTAATTTCTGTGCGTTCGCTTATTTTGAGAATGAAAGGGGAATTAAAGCCTTAATGCAAAAGGAAAACGCCTATTTCTAGGTAAACCGTTATTTAGAAGTCAAATTTATAACCATTCTGTCTCTACTTTGGGCAGAGATCATATGACCTTTTGAGCGCCATATTCACTTGACAAGCAAATCACCTCTTTTTTTTGTGATCCCTATGCTAGCATGAATGTACAAACAATGTTTAACAAAAATGAAAAACAAAGTATTAGCAGTTCGCATGAGTGAGCGTAGATTCAACAAGATTCACTTATACGCCGTACAGAAAGATAAAACAATGACTCAAATCATTGAAGAGTTTATTGATTCGCTAAAAATAGAGAATGGTAAAAACTCGGACACCTCCTCCCTTGGTTAGCACTCCATTGGTCAGAGATGCCCTCGTTTTTACCGCGCTATCCATCCCCGCCTCAAGGAGACTCTTAATTCCGCGAAAGAAGGTTAAAAATTTTACGTCTTTGAGAAAAATTACTATTATATTAACACACGATCTGCTTGCCATATACCGTAAATATACTTATATTAATCTAGTTGCTAAATTTTACAGGTTGCCTAAGTTCAGTAGAACTAGGGTGACGGTTATTGACTTATTATATATAGCCTAATAAAGGAAATACTTATATTTCAGGTTAGGTAAAGACAGTTGACCTGAATTGCAAGGATGATGACAAACTATTGTTTATGGGCGAATTTTGGCAGATTTTGTTTTCTAAAGAGTTCATTCCTCATGGGCATTGTTACCTTTGGCAGCCAGGATTAGTGTTGCTTCATCTTGTATCAGATTCGCTGATTGCACTTGCCTATTATTCAATTCCAGTCATGCTGGTCTTTTTTGTTCGCACCCGACGAGATGTGCCTTTTAATTGGATGTTCCTGATATTTGGAACATTCATTCTTGCTTGTGGCACAACTCACATCATGGACGTGTGGATGGTTTGGTATCCTACCTATTGGCTATCCGGGTTGATCAAAGCCATCACTGCTTTTTTCTCTGTACTTACGGCTCTAGAACTGATGTCGTTGTTATCTAAGGCACTAACTTTGCCTAGCCGTACCCAACTAGAAGTCACAAACTTAGACCTACTAAAGGAAGTTGTCGAACACAAACGTACAGAGGAAGTACTGTGTAAGGTACGTGACGAACTAGAAATGAGGGTTCAGGAACGGACAGCAGAGTTAATCAGAATCAATGAAACACTGAGTACGGAAATCACTGAGCGCAAGCAGGCAGAGGAGCAGATTCAAGCATCGCTGGTTGAAAAAGAAGTGCTATTGAAAGAAATTTACCATCGAGTCAAAAACAATTTACAGGTCATTTCTAGTTTGCTTAACCTGCAATCTGAGTATATCAAGGACACGCACGATCTAGAAATATTCAAACAAAGCCAGCAGCGGATTGAATCAATGGCTCTGGTTCACGAGAAATTGTATCAATCTAAAGACTTAGCGAGGATTGATTTTGGTGAATACATTCGAGATTTGGTGGCAAGTTTATTTAGTTCCTACGAAGTCAATTCAGATGCTATCGCCCTCACAATAAATATCGGTCCGATTTTGCTGGGTTTAGATTTGGCAATTCCTTGTGGATTAATTATCAATGAAATTGTTTCTAACTCTCTAAAGCATGCATTTCCCAAAGGCAAAAATGGAGAAATTCGCCTTGAAATTGTTGCCTATAATGACAATCAATTTATACTAATAATTAGTGACAACGGTATTGGCTTAACGCCAGATATCGACCACAAAAAAACAACAACATTAGGGCTGCAGTTAGTAGACGCTTTAACTAATCAACTTTCAGGTAAAATCGAGCTAAACTGTCATAATGGAGTAAATTTTAGAATTACATTTCCAGCAGTATTCAAAAACTAAAATTCGAGGAAAAAATGACAGTTATAAAAATTTTGGTAGTAGAAGATGAAGGCATTGTTGCCAAAGATTTACAAAAATGCCTAAAGAAAATTGGCTACACTGTTCCTACCACAGCTTCTTCGGGGGAAGAGGCAATTAAGAAGGCAGCAGAAATTTGTCCAGATTTAGTCCTAATGGATATTAGATTAAAAGGGGATATAGATGGTGTGGAAGCTGCTAGACAAATCCATGAAATTTTAAAAATTCCAGTAATCTATCTGAGCGCTTATACTGACGAAAAGACATTGGAACGAGCAAAACAAACAGAGCCTTTTGGTTATATAATTAAACCTTTTAAAGAAAGAGAATTATACACTACTATTGAAATTGCTTTTTCCAAATATAAACAAGAAAAGCAATTGAAAGAAAATCAACAATGGCTAGCAACAGTTATTAAAAGTATAGGTGACGGCGTGATCGCTACCAATGCTCACGAGTTAGTAACTTTTATGAATCCAGTTGCCGAAAAATTGATCGGTTGGAAACAGAAAGAAGTTAGTGGAAAACACGTGTCAGAAGTCTTAAGGATTGTTAATAAAGAAACTCGTAAGCCTATCGAAAATCCGCTTAAAAAAGTACTTAAAGATGGTGTTATAGTTGGTCAAGAGGAAGACAGTATTCTGATTTCTAGAAACGGTACAGAAATACCTATTAATGACAGCGTAGCACCAATTAAAGATGACAAAGATAACATTATAGGTGCAGTTTTGGTGTTTCGGGACATCACTGAGCGCCAGCGGGCTATTGAGGTGCGCCAAAAGCAAATTGAGCAAGAACAACTTGTAGCGCAATTGAAACAACTCAATCTACTCAAAGACGACTTTTTAAATACCGTTTCTCACGAATTGCGGACTCCTCTATCTAATATTATGATGGCAATTCAAGTTCTACAAGTTACTGGCACTGGCGAGCAAGGTCAGCGCTATCTAGAGATATTACAAGCTGAGTGCGATCGCGAGCTTGAACTGATCAACGATCTGCTAGACTTACAGCGAGTAGAAGCTGCAACATCTCTCCTGCTTAGTCCTGAACCTTTGCTCTTACAATACTGGTTGCATAGCATTGTTGAGTCGTTTCGTGTCCGTACTCACGAACGCCAGCAAACTCTTAGACTTAATCTCCCCCCTGATATACCGCCTCTGATCTCAGACAATGTCAGTTTGGCACGAATCTTTACTGAATTGCTGAATAATGCCTGTAAGTACACCCCGGCTGGTGGTGAAATTGTCCTAAGTGTTTGCCGCGAAGGGAATGAGGCACAGGCAATGGGCAATGAGGGAGAATCCGCCTCAACGGAACGGCAGTCCGATGGCAGTCATACTACTATTGGAGATCTGCCCACGCAACGATCAGATCGGGCACTTTGCACGGACTCATGGCAGTCGGACACTGATCGCCTCAAGTCTGGAAACTCTCCATCTCAAGATACTCAAGGAGGTACTGTCCTGTGCAACGCGTTCCCTTCCACATCCCCTACTATTTTTAGGATCAGCAATTCCGCAGAAATTCCAGCCGCCGCTTTGTCACGAATTTTTGAGAAATTCTATCGCGTTCCTAATGCCAACATCTGGCAACAAAGTGGTACGGGGTTAGGGTTAGCTTTGGTACAGAAGTTAGTCGAACAACTACAAGGAACTATTCAAGTTGAAAGCAACGCTGGATGGACTACGTTTACACTAAAATTCTTTGACCTGGCTGTAGCAACTGATTAGGGGAACTCGAAGAAATAACGGTTGACTGTTGACGGTCAACTGTAGGAATTGGATATTTGTTGATATGTTCGTCTGTCGGTCACCGTCGAGTTTCTATATTTATAGTTAGGATTTGGACTCTAACATTCCATCTTTTTGGATATTGGGGCAGATCGTATCTTCCGGCTTAGTGCTTAAACTGTCCCATCCTAGAAGTAATTCCCGCAATTCACCCCGCAAGGTTAAAAACTGCTCAATTTGCCGATCAATCTCAGATATCTTATCTTTTAGCTTCTGTTGAATTTCATTGCAAGCAGGTTTTCCCCCATCATAAACTTGGAAGATTTCGCCAATCTCTTGTAGGCTTAAACCAAGGGTTTGAGCGCGTTTAATAAAGGAAAGACGCTTAAGTACATCGGATGAAAACTGTCGGAAGCCCCCCTCTGTTCGCCCCGATGACTTGAGTAAACCTATACTTTCGTAGTAGCGAATTGTCCTGATAGGAACTCCGCTTAAGGCTGTTACCTGACCAATTAAGAGTGGTTTATGATCTTGAATTAACACCATCGCTTCGCTCCTATTCAAAAATTAAACATTAAAAATTAATGTTTAATGTCCTGCAGAAGGTTGACTCTCTAGTTGACTAGAGATTCTAGTATAGCTTTAGTTTCACAGGAACTGACCAATCGGCAGAAGTAGTAGTATGGCTGCTAATATAAATACCCTCACATTGAAACTCCGAGGTATGAGTTGTGCTTCCTGCGCTAGAAGGATCGAACAAAAAATTCTGGAAGTTCCCAGTGTTTATGAATGCAGTGTCAACTTCGGTGCAGAGCAAGCTACAGTTAAATTTAACCCCCAAAAAACTAATTTAGAGAAAATTCAACAAGCTGTGGAGGCGGCTGGATACTCGGCTGATCCTCTCCAAGAAGAAATCATCACGGGAGAGGATGATGCCCAAAAAGCCACCCGTCTAGCAGCATCACACAACCTCATCATTCAGGTTGCGGTGGGAGTAGTGATTAGTGTCCTACTTGTAGTAGGGTCACTACCGATAATGACTGGATTACGTTTACCTCTCATCCCAACGTGGTTGCATAATCCTTGGTTCCAGTTAGTCTTAACCACACCTGTGCAGTTTTGGTGTGGTTACAGATTCTATATCAATGGTTGGAAAGCGTTGAAAAACTATGCTGCAACGATGGATACACTAATTGTCCTAGGCACAAGTGCAGCGTATTTCTATTCTGTATTTGCTACTATTTTCCCCAGATTTTTTACTGCTCAAGGATTGATGCCTCAGATGTACTACGAAACTGCATCTATCGTCATTACCTTAATTCTATTAGGGCGGCTTCTAGAACATCGTGCCCGAGGTCAAACCAGAGAAGCAATTCATCGACTTATCGGTTTGCAAGCACGAGATGCCAGAGTTATTCGTAACGGACAAGAGATTGATATTCCGATTCAAGAAGTCAGAATTAACGATGTGATTTTGGTACGTCCAGGTGAAAAAATTCCCGTGGATGGAGAAGTTATTGAGGGTGTTTCTACGGTAAATGAATCGATGGTAACTGGTGAAAGTTTACCAGTCAAAAAACAGCTTGGTGATGAGGTTATTGGTGCGACAATCAATCAAACAGGTAGCTTGCAATTCCGGGCAACACGAGTAGGAAAAGATACATTTCTGGCACAAATCGTTAAATTAGTGCAACAGGCGCAAGGTTCTAAAGCTCCAATTCAGAGGTTAGCCGATCGCGTTACGGGTTGGTTTGTACCAGTGGTGATTGCGATCGCCATCGTTACCTTTGTCCTTTGGTTTTACATCACAGGCAATTTCACTTTAGCCCTGATCCCTACAGTTGGTGTTTTGATTATCGCTTGTCCCTGTGCTTTGGGTTTAGCCACACCCACTTCTATCATGGTAGGAACAGGTAAAGGCGCAGAAAACGGCATTTTAATTAGGGATGCGAAAAGTTTGGAACTCGCTCACAAAATCAAAACTATTGTACTAGATAAAACTGGCACACTGACACAGGGTAAACCTACGGTAACTGACTTTGCAACCGTTCACGGAACTGCCCATGGTCAGGAGATGAAACTCTTGCACTTAGCAGCCTCAGTGGAACGCCAATCAGAGCATCCTTTAGCAGAGGCGATAATGAGATATGCTCAATCACAACAGGTAGATATTTCAGAAGCTAAGAATTTTCAAGCATTTGCAGGGAGTGGTGTGCAAGGCACTGTTTCTGATCAACTAGTACAAATCGGCACGCAACGCTGGATGGAAGAACTCAAAATTGCTACACTCTCTTTGGAGGATTATCAAGACACTTGGGAAGCCGCTCGTAAAACTGTCGTTTGGATTGCCGTAGATGGGGAGATCCAAGGGGTAATGGGTATTGCAGATGCCCTCAAACCCTCTTCAGTAGAAGCAGTGAGAGCATTACAGAAGTTAGGTTTAGAAGTCATCATGCTGACTGGAGATAATCGCCCAACATCTGTGGCGATCGCACAACAAGTTGGCATCACGCAAGTCTTCGCCGCAGTTCGCCCAGATCAGAAAGCGGCAGTTATTCAGTCTCTTCAAGCAGGGGAAACAGGGGGGTCAGAGGAGAAACCCCAATCTAAAATTGTCGCGATGGTAGGTGATGGCATTAATGATGCACCTGCTTTAGCACAGGCTGACGTGGGAATTGCGATCGGCACTGGAACAGATGTGGCAATTGCCGCCAGCGATATCACCTTGATTTCTGGAGACTTGCAAGGCATTGTTACGGCAATTCAGCTGAGTCGCGCCACTATGCGCAACATTCGCCAAAATCTTTTCTTTGCCTTTATTTACAACATTGTAGGTATTCCCATCGCTGCCGGGATTTTGTTTCCCTTCTTTGGGTGGTTACTTAACCCAATGATTGCAGGAGGAGCAATGGCATTTAGCTCTGTTTCAGTAGTCACGAATGCCCTACGTTTACGTAATTTTCAGCCAAAAGCTATCTCTTGAAGAAGAATACAGGAGTCATATCGTGTCCGGTTAAACACTTATTATTAAGACAGCAGGGGGGTAGAGGGGCAGAGGGGCAGAGGAGAAAGAGTTTTAAGATTTTTGTACCCATGCCCCGAATCATAACTAATCAACCGGACATGATATCAGGAGTCAGGAGCGTTTGATAAAAAAAGAAGTGGCAAAGCCACTTCTGAAAATTCCCAGGTAGAACCTGCAGAAAAAAAAGTGGCTTTGCCACTTCCGAAAAATTCCCAGGTAGAACCTAATAAAGAGTATAACGAGTATAAGAATTGTAAACCGTATAATTTTACACTTATTAACTTGATAGGCGCTAACACAGCCTACGAAATCTTCGGTGATATATCGGGAAAGGAGCAATCTCATTCTTGAGGTAGAGTTGGGTCTTAAAAACCGAATTATGAGATAAATATGAAAAGACATATCTCATAATTGCGATGCCCCTGCTTGAGAATACAGAAACACAGCCCAGTCTAAGAGAAGTTTACCGCAGCATTACCATTCCTGAAGGGAAAAGCTTCTGGCGTAAGCTACTGGCTTTTGTCGGACCAGGCTATCTAGTCTCTGTGGGTTACATGGACCCTGGGAACTGGGCTACGGATATTGCAGGTGGAGCCCAATTTGGTTACACGCTTCTGAGCGTAATTCTGTTCTCCAACTTCATCGCTATTTTGTTGCAAACTCTATGTGTACGTCTGGGAGTCGCGACTGAAAGAGACTTGGCTAAGTCTTGTCGAACCCAATTCAACCAGAGAGTCAACATTTTCCTGTGGATACTTGCTGAGATTGGCATTGTTGCCACTGATATAGCGGAGGTGATCGGAGGCGCGATCGCTCTAAAGTTGTTATTTCACATCCCCCTGATTGTGGGTGTATGCCTTACCAGCTTGGATGTAGTCCTATTACTGATGCTACAGCGCTATGGTTTCCGGTATATCGAAGCTTTGACTATCACCCTGGTGTCCAGCATTGGACTGTGTTATTTGGCGGAGGTAATCTTTTCGCACCCTGATTTTGCCAGCGTCATAGTTGGTTTCGTTCCTCAGCCAGTGATTCTCCAAAAACAGGAAATGTTATATGTTGCCCTAGGCATTTTGGGTGCCACTGTCATGCCTCATAACCTGTATTTACACTCAGCACTTGTGCAAACACGGGCTTGGCAACGTACTCCAGAAAAGAAACGGGAAGCCATCAACTTTGGCACCCTCGATTCAACAATTGCTCTATCGTTCGCGCTGTTCGTTAACGCCGCTATCTTGGTTGTCGCCGCTGCCGCCTTTCATTTTTCTGGACATCAGGGGGTGGCAGAAATTCAAGATGCTTACAAATTGCTGTCCCCCCTCTTAGGTGTAAAGGTTGCTAGTTTGCTTTTTGCCTTGGCTTTACTCGCTTCCGGTCAAAGTTCGACCCTGACAGCAACTTTAGCTGGGCAAATCGTCATGGAAGGCTTTTTAAGTTTGCGAGTGACTCCCTGGTTACGCCGTGTCATCAGTAGGATAGCGGCGATTATCCCCACTCTTATCTGTATTGTCCTGTTCGGCGAGGGCGGCACTACCAAGTTGCTCATTTTCAGTCAGGTACTTTTGAGCTTCCAACTGTCGTTTGCAGTCTTCCCGTTAGTCATGTTTACCAGCAATCGCCAGTTGATGGGTGAGTTTGTCAATCCGTTATGGTTGAAACTGCTCTCTTGGGGCATTGCGCTCATGATTGCAGGGCTGAATGTTTGGCTCATATCGCAAAGTCTCTCAAACTTGCTACATCCGTCCATGACCGAATAATTCATAATTCGTAATTCCTATACCGCAGAGGTTTCATTAGACATCTCCGAAATAGTAATGTTTTGTGATAAAACATATACTAGAAGTTTTTTTACACCAAATTTATGAGTTCAGTACTAGAGCACATCGAAGCAAATCCTCAAGAAACACAACGATTAATAGGGTTGGGTTATCCTGAGTTAAAAATATTACTTCAAAATGCTGAACAACTACACCATGAAAAACAAGCTTTGTTGGAATCGAAGAAAATCAGAATTATCTCGGGTGGAGGCGGTCGTAAACCAAAATTATCTATAAAAGAACAAATAATTTTAACCTTGGTCTATCTCAGACACATGAGGACATTACAAAAGACTTGGTATCCAATTTGGAGTGAGTGAATCCACAGCCAATGATACATTTAATTATTGGTTACCAATACGAGCGGGAATTGTTACCGTCTAGTTTAATTGAACAAGTAAATCGAATTCGTTCGGTAAAAATATTCCGAGTTGTACAGGAAAGATTTAGGTTAAATTCCAAAAAATATCAACAAGTAATTTTGATGATTTGTGGAATAGTAAGATTACGAATTGGGGCACTTATATTACCTCCAGAAACACATGCCATTCCCTCTCGCTAAAATTAATGCATATAACTACATATTTTCGCCTTTTTATTATCAGTAACTATTTCAAATTCTTATTCTATCGTCAAGACTAGCTGGTTGGCAATGCTTGCATTTGCGTCCTATAAGCTAGTCACAACAAGGCTTTTATGTTTTTCGGAGATATCTATTGATTTGGAATCAAGAAGTAGTCCTTATAGAAGCAATACTTGGATAAAAACTTATATAAAAAAGCTTCATAGAACCACCAAGCTTTTACTTAAATTATTTGGAACAGAGACTGCACAAGAGTGGTAATTATTTCTCTTCACCTATTTTTTTTGTATAAAATATGTTAATTAATTTACCAGTAATACCAGTATCTTCACATAAGATGCCGAACGCCTCTTTAGCTATAGTATTGGCTGTAAGTTCTATCAGATATCGCTTTTTGCAAGTATAACATCTGGAAAAGTAGAAAATTGGATGTGATTTTTTAACAAAGATATGTATAAACAGTTGCTTTGTATCCACTGGTTCCTCTATATTTGTAAATGTTTAGGAATCAGCATTCTTTCCTGAGTTTGTATTATTCTCGCACACCTACTGAGAATGAAATTTCTACTTTTTCATGAGTGCCTTGTTCGGTGAATTCTCAACCAGGTAGAGGAAGCGAGTTTAAGACTGCAATTCCAATCCAATCCTGAGTATTAAGATAGTAGACCATTTGCCGACACTCAACCCTTGGCTAAAATTTTATGCAGATGAATCAGAAACTTTATCTATACTCGTCTCTAGCTCAATTCGGATTACTCAAGAAAAGTTACACCGCCAAAATCATGTTGGTGGCGTTTTTAGGTACTCACGTACCACTGCTAACTTTACTCTTTAGTTTCGTTACTTCTAACTCATATTCTTGGGAGATGTCGGCGCGAGTGCTGCTCATCGCTCTTGTGGCTACATTGACTGGTACATTAGTTACCCTATATGCACTGCACCACCTCCTCGCTCCAGTAATTTTGACCTCAGCTGCATTGCAAGAATATTTCCACACCCAAAAATTACCCGAACTGCCTACAGAATTTGCAGATGAGGCAGGTACTTTAATGGCAGATACCTCACAAACTCTGCATAAATTAGATGAGTTAATTCATCAGGTTACGAACTATGACAACCTGACTGGATTACCGAATCGTCATTTATTCGGTGATCGCCTCTATCAGAATGTAGCTCAATCTCAAAACCATCAGCAGCTTGTAGCTATTTTTTTGCTTGGCATTGATGATTTCACAGCTATGAGTCATGGATTGGAGCATGAAAAATCAAATTTGCTGTTGAGAGCCGTTGCCCAACGTTTAACAAACTATATAGCTCAAACAGATATCCTTGCCCATTTGAGCCAAGATGAATTTGCGATCGCTCGCACGGATCTACTTTCGTTTGAGAGTGCGAGCAAACTATCGCAGTTACTACTGGCTATGCTGTCCAAACCCTTTTTAATAGATAGGCAGCAGATTCATATTACAGTTACTATGGGTATCACTATTAATTATTTAGGCGATCGCAAAAATGTAGAACAACTACTGCAACAGGCTCATATGGCATTGTATCAAGCAAAACAGCAAGGGCGCAATCAATACCAGTTCTATTCACCTAAATTTAACGCTCAGTTACAGGAGCGATTAGCATTGGAGAACGAATTACGTGGGGCGCTGGAACGAGGCGAAATGGTAGTTTATTATCAACCTCTGGTTGATTTGCAAACCAGACAAGTAACGGCACTAGAAGCACTGGTGCGCTGGCAACATCCTACACGAGGTTTGGTTTCTCCCACAAAATTTATTCCCATCGCAGAAAACAATGGTTTAATTGTCTCCATTGGGGAATGGGTATTGCGAACTGCCTGCGCCCAAAACCGTGCCTGGCATCTGGCTGGAATTAAGCCCATTCGCGTGTCAGTGAACCTCTCAGCTCGACAGTTTGAAGAACCAAATTTAGTAGAGGTTGTCACACAAGTCCTACATGAGACAGGATTACCAGCATCTTACTTAGAATTAGAAGTGACTGAAAGCTTTTTGATGAGTGATATTCAGCACTCCGTTAAAACCCTCAAACAATTACGTGAACTAGGGGTATGGCTAGCTTTGGATGACTTCGGTACTGGTTATTCTTCTCTCAGCTATTTGAAGGGCTTCCCTATAAACATGCTCAAAATTGATCGGTCGTTTGTGCAAGATGTGACCTCCAATCCTGATAGTGCTGCCATCACTGATGCTATTATTGCACTAGCTAAAAGCCTCCAATTGAACATTACAGCAGAAGGGGTGGAGACTCAAGAACAGCTTGAATATTTACAAAAGCGTGGCTGTCAAGAAGGTCAGGGATTTTACTTTGGTATCCCTGCTCCTGCCGAGAGAATCACTGACATACTGAAGCAAAATTTTCGGCAACTGGAGGAGGTCGCTGCGTAATAACTGGAGTGAGGTAAGTAGTCGGACAAAATTAAATTCATTGGTCAAGATTCTTAAATCTTAACAGGATTTCAATGTGTGTAATTAATTCTGTCTAAATACTTATATGAAACTGGGGTTCAGTCGTGATGTTTAGACACGACCTCTTGCTACCATATCACAAAGTGAAACAGCGCTCCGCTCCATCCTATATATTTCTCATTGAATAGGAGTTCTGCAAGTTCCTCTTGCCGAACTATTCAACTACCTCATTGACTGGGAATCTATCGATCAACTGCATAGCACGATTAGCATTACTATGCAAGGCTTTTGACATATGAGGTACGTGGGGAATTTGCGATAATAGATCTAGTGTCCGACGTAAAATTCGCACCACATCACCTTCATCCAGGCTGGTATTTTCGCATAGTTCTACCCAGTTTATCCCTAACGCCCAATGTTCTACTAGAGCAATTAACTCATACTCCAACCACATAGGTAAAGCTACGTTATACCGACGTTGTAACTGGAACATCTGGCGGCGAATTCCCCGCAACTTTGTCAAAGCTTCTGCGACTTCATCGCTGAGATCGAAGCTAACTCTACTGTCTGGACGCGGCGTTTCTGTCACCAAAGCTGCTACTGCTGCTGCCAAATGGTGGGGATCTAGGTTATCTAGTTCACCACTGGCAAGAGCTAAACCCAGCCATAATTCATTTTCGCCCCGAATTGCGGCGGCAATTTCCCCTAATTTTGTCGGAACTAGGTTATCTAGACATTCAAAGCGCTGCAAAATCTCAATCAGATTGAGAAACTCTTCCCAATGACGTTGGGACTGTTGCGCTACTTGTGCTTGCATCTGTTGGATTTCGGCTTCTAATTCGGCAACGCGTGTTTTGCGTTTGAAAACAGTGGCAATATTGCCTGATTGCGATAGAGGGTGAGCCTCTAATTGCTCTTGCAGTGCAGTTACCAAACTGAGTTGTTCTCTCACTTCTGGTGGCATATTCACAGACTCTCCAGGGTCGGGAATTTGCCTTGCGATCGCTGCTGTTTCCTCATCACCACGACGTGACTGTCCTGACTTGATTGGCATTTCCGCAGGTGGTAGGAAGTCAGGAGGGACAT
>Ga0209611_10008162_pt1 | contig 16514 bp, 10 predicted proteins | sample S1TSphgellanicum_3_FD_187693 | JGI IMG/M metagenome (GOLD analysis project Ga0209611, IMG submission 187693) | Host-associated microbial communities from peat moss isolated from Minnesota, USA - S1T2_Fc - Sphagnum magellanicum MG (SPAdes) (version 2) | ecosystem: Host-associated > Plants > Peat...
TTATTTGAACTTCTTTTAGGGAGACCTTTTTCATAAGTTAACACATTATGTTTCAATTTATATGGTGTACCAATATACTTTGGAGATGAAAGGCCCTAAAAAAAGTCAACATATGAATGTGTCAAATTTAAAAACTCACAACACTAATTAAAGTTGTTTCAAGAATATTCATAAATGAGACCCTTCATCCATCACATATTGTAATACCTTTTCAAGTTTGACATCTCATTGTAGAATAATCATTTTATTTTGAAATTTTGATTTCGACACAAAATTATTTTTTTGGGAATTTTTGCCAAATTTTTATTTAAATTAAAAATATCCACATGTTATTCATCACCAATATTTTGTTCAAATGTTTTGCTTCATGGCACAATTTTTGATTCTAGATCCTCCCATTGAAGGAAATATGGTACTACCACTAGCATACAATCATGCATTGAAAAGCAATGTTTATTTTTTATATTTATTGCATACACAAAATCAAAAAGGAAAAAAAATTGAAAACCTTTTAGTAGAACATCACAATTCTTTGTAGGGCTACATGTCAAGCCCATAAAAGGTGTTGGACAAAGCTTGTTAGGGTGTTTTAAGCAACAAAACAATTTCTTTTATAAATAGCTCAATAATCTTATGAATTTTTGATTTTAGTAAACAATATTTTAAATAAAATCAGCATGGAGGGACCTTAATTTTCTAAAAATTTTGCATTTACAAAAAATATAATTTTTACATAAGTTGAAAAGGTATTACAATAACCAATCCTTTAAAAATTTCAATATTATAAGAATTCATGATTTTTTGCTAAAGTAATTTTAATAGTGTTTAAAGTTTAAAAGAAACCATTGATATTATGTTAGGGAACCTAACAATTTCCAAAAATCAACCAAAAATGCAAGTGTAAAAGGGCAAAAATATAAGGGCAAATTAAAAAAATTGGTCAAACAAAAATATATCCCCAAAAAAAATCAAATATGATTCATACTTGTGTTCCTAACCAAAAAGTTCAAGGAAAATACACACTATTATATCCTTGGAACTTTTTCTAAATGCAATAATTAAACACATCAAAATATTATTTAAAAATTTGTCATTAAAATTTGGAAATTTAACAACCTAATACATTTACTAAACAAATTCTAGTAAAAATCCATATTTAAATGTTTCTTATATTTTTTCTAAAGTTTGATGGGTCCAATTAAATGTGTGATTTTAAACTAGTACCACCCAAGGATATTTTTGCCCCAAATTTAATTTTATTTATTCACAAAATGTAATGTTCAAGTTTTAGCATTTTGCAAAGGTTAGCAGAACATAATGTTATATTGTCTTCACAAGGATGTTGGGGATGTCGTGGGCATGAAAATTATCACATTCAAAAAGTTTGCAAAATGCATAACTAAAATGCATTGAAACAAAAATGAAACTACATTTAAGTTCAAAAATTCAATAGATTTAAAACAAGGCCACAAAATATGCAAGAAAATATTCCATTCAAATTTATCCATAGTATGGAATTGTTGAGAACAAGGCCATGACATAAGGTCATATATATAACCAATGTTAAAACAAATTTAGGTCAATGAATGATAACTACCTTATTTATTTATATTTAAGGACCTAATTCAAGAAATTTTGTTAAATGGTGAGAAGTTTTCACATTGCCCACCATAGATAAGGAATGTTTTTGAACATCATACTAATTAAACATGGACGAAAAATGAACCATGGTGAATGAATTCATCCATTGGATGAATTATGGACAATGGTGGATGTATTTTAATCAGTGTGGATGAAAATTAAATTTCATCCATGAATCACGAGCTAACTAAAATGAAATATCTTAGTTTTGCCATTAAGTTTTTAAATCCCAATGTATTTTAATGACATTCGTTGGGGTAGATTACTAGATGTGTTCATTGATTAAAACCTTCAAATAAAAACCCAACTTGAACCACAATGCAAAATTACATTTCGAAGACTATAACTTTCAAATAACTTCCAACCATGAACAAGTCATGAAAGCTTTAAAAATCAAAAGAACTAAGTCCTTTACAAATGGTAACTAATTTGAGTTATTTTGTTTAAAGTGGTGTTGAAAACTAAAATACTTGATGATTATTTATTGAATCACATTTATATTTATTGGGTTTGTGCCTTTTGAGCTTATTTCATATCCTTATAGGTCAAATAAATGCTCATTTTTCAAATGTCTTTTCAAGGAAGTAATGCTATAAACTCAATTATATCAAGCAATACAATACCCTTTTTGAACTATGCAGTCTTGTGCAAACGACAAGTACTTGGCATAAAGTTATAAACGTATCATAACTAACTTGAGGAAAATGATCATCAATAGAATCAAATCCACCTTCATCCAAAATGAAAAAAATGTCAAATTCATGAATTTTGATGATGGGTAAATATTTAGATTTGTCAACAAGTGTTACAATTTTCATCTACCAAACGTTTGCATCTTCACTAACTAGATTTTCAATTAGACTAACTTTGTGCTTAACTCATTCATGTTTTGTGCACACTCAGTTTAGATCGTTGCATATGCTTCTTTGTGAAGCACACACTATGAAACCTTGAAATCACTCTACAATACATTGCATGTTTCAAATTTGGAGTTGCATTTACTTCTTCATGAAGCACACATAATGAAACCTTGAAATCGCTCTACAATACATTACATGTTTCAAAATTGACTTCATTGTCATCAACTTTGTGATAAAACTCCATAACCAATTGTCACAAATATCAATCTTTTTATTCTTTTGAACAACTTTGCTTATGAAATCTATTCTCGTTGATCAAAGCAACAAGCAATAAGCACAATCATACAAACTTGACCAAAAGAAAAAAACACATCAAAGTTCTGCATATGTGTGGTGAAAAAATTTGAAAATAAACACAATGACAAAACCAAAATTATGTATGACAATTACACCCATTTTGACACTCCCCCATTGAAATAGCTATAAAAAAAAAGAAAAAAAGAAATGGGTTGGATTATTGAACATCAAAATCATAAAACCTCGTTCCATCCCATAAAATGTCATTTCACCAAAATTAAGTGATTTTGAAAATTTTCAATTGCTAGAAATGAGAGGGACGAGAAAAGAAGAAGAAGAAAAAAAAGGGTAAAATTGAAATATTTCTACACTTGGTTTTCAATGTGTAGCCAAAACATAGAAGGATGATTAAATTTTTTTAATTTCATATTTGATTTATAGCCAAATTTGGCTAAATCTTTGTTAGCAATGATTGCCACTTTTTTTCTACATCTTCCTATAGATGACAACCACTTTGGCTACAAACCAAAAAATTCCTTAAATAAAAATACAATACTATCAAGAGTAATAAACAAATAACAAAGAGGAAATCCCAAAACCAAGTTAACGACGCATCATCGAAGCCGTCCATCCGAGCCCATTACGGATCGCATCCGCCCAGCCGTTGATACGGGAACACGCCCCCCCCTGCCCCTGCCCCTGCCCCCAACAAAATTCCGCTCTCATTTTCCACGGTTACGTTTGCCCAGAATGCTAACCGGCAGAATCCGGTAACCCTAACCCTCGACGACCGGCTCTCCCAGTTACCGTCTCTCGCGTTCGTCTGTGTGCGCGTCTCCGACTGTGCGTGCGTGCGTGCGTGTTTCGTGGGTGCTGTTGCGCAAGAGCGAGCGAGCAAGCGAGTTGTTCTTGCGTTGGTTCTCTTGCACGCAATTCGCTTCTGTTCTTGTGCCGTTGTGGATGGCTGTGAGGGTCTGGCAGTGACGGCCAATTTCTCTTTTTTGAGCATCAGACAGAGAGTGGGGGGGAATAATCTACTGTTGCTTGTTTTTTGGGTTTGGGTTTGCTGTGGTAGAAGAAGAGTGGAGGGAGGGAAGGAGAGAGGGTTGCACTTGTGGGTGTGGATTGTAGTCTTCTAACTGTTTGACATTGTGATATGTTCAAATCCCCGTTTCTTTTCTTTTTGTGCTTTGTTTTCTCATAACAGATTATCCCCTTGGGGATTTTTTCCCCCTGCTTTGCTGCTTCTTGTGTGTGTGTGTGCGAGCACGAGGTAGTAGAGGAGGAAGGAAGATCGCTTGATCTCTCCACATCCCCTGCTGCCTTGCAAAGGTTTTACACCACACCCATGTGTGCTGTTGCTGAATTTGCTTCACTTCATGCCTCGTTCAGTCTCCGTCTCTTGTGAAACGGAGGTGGAGGAGGAAGAGGAGGAAGAGGAAGAGGAAGAGGAAGAGGAGGAGGAGCTATGGGTTTTGTTACCAGGTTGTTCTCAAACAAAATTCTTGTTGTCTTCTGTTTGCTTGCTGTGCACAGACATTTGCTGTGTGCTTGAGAGGACATGATAATGATGATGACGGCGATGGTGGTGATAGATGGGTATGACTGTGTTGCGTTGTTAACATTTTGAATCCCTTTCTGCTAGCTTTTTCTCTGATTTGCAGAGTAGTTCTAGAAACTATGTGCTTCGGAGTTGAGTTTGAGATGGGAGTGTATGTTCATTACTCTTTCTTCAGAAGAAAGGAAGATCTAAGGTGTATTGTTAGTGGGGAAAAACTGCCATTTGCTTGTCAACAACCCACACCCTAAAGTGCCGCTCGCTCGTCAGAGCTGTTTCTTTGGTGGGTTGGTGTGTGTGTGGGGGAGAAGGGCGCGCCCCAATTGTGATTTAACAGGGGAATTAGTGTAGACTTCACTTCGCAAAGAAAATGTGGATTTAGGGCGGCCGTGGCGGGGGGATGTGTGAGGATGCGAAAGCCTTTGGAACAGACAAGCAGCAGGCGGTGTTGAAGTTGTTGTGCCCTTTTTTTGCAATGGATGATCTGGCTATTCGGTGCCAGGTAAATTTCCTTTTCTACCTACACTGTAGAGAGAGAGAGAGAGAGAGAGAGAGAGCTCCAGGAACTTCTTCTTCTTCATGTTCAGAGCCACTTTGTTGAAATGCAAAGTGCAAAATGGTTTTTCAGGGAATTTCTGCAAAGAAAGCATTTTGGGGGGGAGGGGGTGTTCACATTCTGTTGAGATGGAGTATCTTTTTCAAAAAGAAAAAAAACTACTCCCTTTGAGTTGTATCATCTAGAGCATGAGTATGTTGTCCTCCACACAAATTGCTGCAGCTTGTGGGATTTTGCTGCACATCGACAGTTGGCAGCTGCTTCTTTTCACAGCAATGTTATAACCCGGAAATTGACAGATGAAACTGTAAAAAATTGCTCTAAGAGGAGATGGGTGTGCAGAATCAGTTGGTGTCTTTACGTATCAAGGAGCTGAAAGATGTACTTAGCCGCCTTGGTCTTCCCAAACAGGGGAAGAAGCAGGTTAGGCCACTGTCCCCCCATTTTTGAGGGAGCTGCTTTGCACTTTGTCTTTGAATAACAGACCTCCCCTGATAAAAAAAAGCCCTTGTTCTTGTTCTTGTTCTTCTGCGGTGGAGTTTTTCAAAGGAAGAATCTCTAGTACACCTAGCATAAAACAACAGCACTACTGTGCTGAATTTGAGCTTTTGAAAACAGAGACAAGCACAGAAATGTCATGATTGTGCACATCCTTCAGCCAAGAAATAAAAAAGAAAGCTTATGCACATTCAGAGGCTTGTATTTTTTTTCCAAGAGCTCTCTGGCACATGTGCTGGAGTGCGATTGAGGATTCTGAGACCTGTTGAAACTCACACCCTTTTATCAAGGAGTTCATGAAGCAGCTGTTCATGCAACCATAAAGTTTTCAAATCAGCAAAATGGAAGCAAGTGCAAGCATGTATCTCTACGTGCATCAGGTCTTGTATCTAAGTGGAAACACATGTAGAACTCTACCAATTGACTTTTTTAGATGAGGTAAACAATTGTCAAAAGTTTCTACCATAAACTGCAAGTTGGAAGAATGTTGTATCTTGAGTGGCTAAGGGACAAGCTCAGCTGACTTGTGTCATGTGGTGCTTTTCCTCAATTTTGGGTTTGTTGGTCTTTTGTAAGCTTAGCTCACCAATGGCAACACCCAACGTGTATAGCACTGTCTTTCTGAAAACAGATGACACATGGGTTTCTGGACATCAGCCATGTGTGTAATTATTGAGGGAAGCTGGGGAAGTGCCATTGTGTCTGTTGCTTTTAGTGTCATGTAACTCACTAGGCTTTCCTGTGTTGTGCTACAAAAGTCAGAGCAGCAGCCTAGTCTTGGAACTTCACCTCCCAAGGCTGTGAGGGCTGTCAGTGACATGGAGGTGGGTTTTGCATGACAATGCCAAGTTTGCTAGCTCCCTCAGTTCATTGTGCACACTTCCTCTGCTTTTTGTTCCCTGTCAATAAATATCCAAAAAAATACAGAATTGGAACTTTAGTCCATGATGAGCCCATAAAAGCAGCAGCTGTATACTGGTTTCTGCATTGGCATACACACACTTTGGCTAAGCCTCTGGTGGCTAATTTGCAGCACACCCTTTCACAAAGAGTGAGCCATTTACAAACAGGAAGCTGGAGAAGTGTAAAAATATAGCATACGTTGGATTCTTTTCTGTTACATACATTTCTGGTTAGCAAATGAAGACATAAGATTCGTGTTCCTCCAAGTTTCAGGACTAAACTACTTGTCTGGAACAGGTCCTTGACTTTAGACCATCTTTTGACAATGAAGTGGAGTGCACACGTGCACTCCCTTAATTTGATGTGATATGTTATACAGGAGGTCAACATTGCAGCTTGATGGGAAATGCGATTTGTTCTCTCCTCTCTATGTTTTGCTATCTATCCTACTAGTATGAGTGCAGCTGAATCTGTGGTTTGGAGCCTCTTCACTGGCTCAGCATATCTTTCAAGCATGTGGTGTATGTGTGGCATTCAGTCTTACTAGGGGATGCATGTATAGATTGCAAGGTCAAGGGCATAAGAATTCCTTCACACGTTGTGAGTGTTTTTTGGTCCCTGTGAACAGGTTTTGATGGAGAAGATAATGGGAGTGATTGCACCTGCAGAAGTGCTGCCACCAAAAGTGAAAGGTTTGTTCAGTTTGTCAAGTGAAATTCAAATTTTGGGGTTGGTCATACACCAAGTTAGGGTAACCAAAGTTGGGTTTTTGAGGATGATTGTGGGTCCCTTCATGGACATTCAACCCAGCTTAGGAGGTCATTTATGCTGGAAAGCACACACACACACACACTCCATTCCAGTACTCAGTTCACAATAGAAGTACCTTTTTATGAACTGTAGCATACATGTAAGCATCTGGAATTACCCACTATGTTCTATGGCACTCCAGAGCAAGTTTTACGGTTAGTAACCCCCCAGCAGGCCTGTGAGTCACAAGATCAATTCTATCCTGTTCTTTTTTTAGATCTAGGAAATGGCCAAAAACTTGGCATTTTTTTCTTGGAGATTTGAAGCAGGGAGTTGTTCTCACTTGTGAAATGGTGATGATTCCTTTGGACACAGGCTTAAAGACGACAAAGAATGCAATTAGCAGGGAGGACGCAGCAACTATTGTTAATGATATGTACAGGTTTGTGTTTTATATGTATGCATTTGATTCAAAAACCTCAGTATGTCTACTTGCTGGCAGATTCTCTCTGGATTGCATGTGATTGTTATACTCGGTAGATGGTGAGAGTGCAGTCAGGGTGGTCTGTCTAAGGACAAAGATGAGAAGCTGGCTCGGCCAGTTTTGAATGTGCCAGTCCGGTTGTTGCAGATTTGGGTACCAACTAGCAGCAGCCAGTTCATCAATGACTTGTGTGGTCTTGGGATGTGATGCAGGAAAGTACAAAGATCAGTGGCCCCTGATTTGGCATCTGCAGTGAGAAGCAGTAATAATATAGGTGGATCCAGCAGCTTGGCCCACTCTGATGAGCAAGATGAGGTTGTTGGCTGGGATGAGGCCAAGACTCGTTGCCCCTGTGGTAACACTGTGGATACTGGAACCATGATCCAGGTCATATCTCTCAACCAGTTTGCTGTTTGTTCTCCCCCTAGTCTACTCCTGATGTATTTGCTTCAGAGTTGTGATGACAAGTTTATTTCAGGATAGCTTTGTGGATTCAGGATGTGTGAATGTAATCTCTCTCTTCATGCCAGGAGGGTGGCAGTTTGTCTCTTGGGTGCTAGCCAGCATCATGACTGAGTCTTCCTGTTGCGTCTGGAAATGGAACAGAAATTCAGGAATGCAGATTTGTACAATGTTTTGCCCAGAATTTTGGGCCCGTTATCTTATACTTATCTGAACCTATTGTCAGGAGTTGATGAAGTCAGTGGGCAGTCATGGCAGCTCATCACTGCTATTCTACTTATGATGAAGGTGATAGTCTGACACTTTGTGAGCAACCCTCACAAGGTTATGACTGCCCTTGTTATGATTTGTTGCTGTGAAGATTTCTCTGCAATTGCCATAGATATAAGCCAGGCAGATACAAACTTCAAGCTGCCAGCTTCCTTGGTATCCACATTATTGTGAAGGGGACACAGCAGTGTGCATTGTGGTGTCGACTTCTAACTGTTGACATTGTGTAGCAGTGTGACAGCAAAACATGTGGAGTGTGGCAACACCTGAAGTGTGTTGTGATTTCAGATAAACCCTCTGAGGGTGTCAAACCTGAAATCCCTTCCTCATTCTATTGCGATCTTTGCCGCATCACACACTGTGATCCGTATGAACATCTCTCCAATTCTTCTTCTTTGCTTTAATTTTCCCTGTTTTCCTACTATGTGTGCCCTACCAAAAGATTAGCTCTTGTTACAATCATGCTCCAAAATCTTCACAATTTTTGTGTTTGTGTGTATGATTACATGCAGTTTTAGTTTCTGCTTATTTAGTTTCTTAGGCTGTACTTCAGCATAACACTGTCATGTTTGACAGTGATGTAATTTTCATGTATGTGCATTGTACAGATTCTGTGTAGCACTTTCACATCCGTTGCTTCCAACCAAGCTGACTACATCATTTTCTAAGATGGAGGGGTATGCCCCCTTGTCCGATTCTTCCCTTTGATGGTGTACTTTGAACGGACAGTTTGCAGATTAAGCAAGCTGCCACTGCTTTGCAATTGAGGATTGATTAGGGCATCTGTCATGGTCATCTCCAAGAGATGATTTGCAGTTGCATCTCTGCTGTCACGGATATTGAACTAAGTCATGGTTGAACTGCCAAGTTTTTCAAGATAGTAGGTCTTGGAGGCATGAGCTTTGACATGAGAGCTTTACTTTTGGGAGGTAACAAGCTTAAGGGGAATGACAAATGGGATTTGGGTGTTGGGTTTTCAGCTCAAATCCATTGCAAAATGTGGAAAAGTCATTCACGTTAACACGTGGAGATCGAGACTTACTTCTCAAAAAAGATACTGACTTACAGGTGAATGCACTTTCATCGTTGGTCTCTCACCCAAGAGGGTTCATCTCTATGCATCAAAAGTGCATTGTTCCCCTGTTCCTCATGCTCTCAAGTAAAGAAAAGGAGAGCCAAGTCTTTGTGTTTGTTTCCTGGGTGGTAATTTTTTGTCACACATTTGCATCTATGATGAAGCTGGAAGCACTTCACATGTGCCCGGTTTCTCACTGTTGATGTTAGTGGAGAGATTGCTCTGCAGGTGTGGTGTGTGCTCCTCAATGATAAGGTCCCATTCCGCATGCATTGGCCTGCTTACTCTAATTTACGAATCAATGGTAACTTCTTTTCTCTTGATGACATCAGCTGGCAAAGAAGTTTTTACATCTAGATGATTTTTTTGTGAAGAATCAAAATCTAGATCAGATGTTAACAAGCTGAGTAGCAGTCAGTGATTGTGTATTTCCATTTCACAGAAATGCAGAAGCTTATGATGTTGTGGGTTCAGGTTGGTGGCTTTATGTTGTATGTGTGGGTAGTCGAAGTTGTGTTTCTGTGATATTTTGACTTTTCCTGTTTGTCTTGGGTGTTGCAACAGGAGGGGCTGTTCAGGTGACCAACCGACCAGGTCAGCAGTTGCTTGGGGCTAATGGTCGTGATGAAGGCCCAGGGGTACGATTTAGTCTTCTTGTATGTCTTGGCGGATCTATTAGGCTAATTCTACCATTACTATTTTCAGCAGTCTATACATCAAAGTCAACTGTTGCAGATGTATGGGAGTTAGCAGAGGCACTTAGAACACTAAGACTTTCTTGGTTGGGTTTGCAGATCACAGCATACACCACGGAAGGATTGAATCGGCTGTCATTCTCAGCATATGATGCACGAGCCTTCTGTCTGGGAGTGCGCATTGTCCGGCGCAGGTCATTGCAGGAGGTAGATTTCTTTTTCTACTGTCTGCAGCTCTGTTTCTCAACCAGATTGCAAACTTACTGCAAGCATTTACAAAAAGATCACAAACAAAAAGGTTGTGTTTTTTTATTACATAAAGTGATGCACTATAGAAATGGCCATCTCTACTGTTGCCATCACCAAGTAAGGTTTGGAGAAGAGATCTGTGGTACTTAACCAGGTGCAATTTGGCAGTGAACTTCGGGCATGCAAGGTATTAACTCATGTGTGCAATAGGTGATGCAAATGATCCCAGCAGTGGCAGAGGGTGAAGCCTTTGAAGATGCAATGACACGTTTACGCCGGTGCATCAATGGGGGGGTTGGGTCGGGAGGCGGGCTCGATGATGAGGATGATGATAGTGACCTTGAAGTCGTGGCTGAATCAATCACTGTCAATCTACGCTGTCCTGTAAGAACATCCCCACATTGATAAGGAAGTTCTCTGCTTTCATACCCCTGTTTTTTCTTTTGGTGTGTCAAAGGCTGTTATCCAAAGATCTTTGGTTTCTCATTTGAATGGTGCAACTGATGCATGAGATCACAGATGAGTGGATCGCGCATCAAGGTTGCTGGACGTTTTAAACCTTGTCTCCATATAGGCTGCTTTGATCTGGATACTTTTGTGGAGATCAATCAGCGAGCAAGGAAGGTATGTGGTCTACATATTTGTACTTGTAGTAGCAGCAGTAGGTCTAGTGATGTCAGAATATTGTTCTGGATGCTTTTCTTGCAGCAGTCATTTCTTCTCACCTTGCTCCTCCACAGTAGCAGCATTGCTGGGTTAGGAGTTTAATAATTCTATATTTTTTCTGGACATTCAGAGTTTTGGGTTGGCAGAAATCCTTGAGTTTATTCAATGGTAAATGCAAAACCATGCTTCACATGCTGAGCACTTGGCACCTTCAGACACCTTCAAACTTGATTGTTTTCTATGTTCCAAATGTAGTGGCAGTGCCCGATTTGCTTGAGGAACTACTCAATTGACAGTCTCATCCGGGATCCTCTATTTAATAAGATCATTTCTGCCGTAAGTACAACATCCATATTCATGACAGAATCTGTGTTTTCCTTCCTTTTGCATCTGTTTTTTTCCATCTCAGGGAACACGTAATCACACTTGCTGGAAGAACAATGAGTGTTTGGCTTCTGGATAATCTTTTGCTGCAGATGAAGGACATGGGAGAAGATGTCACTGAAGTTGAATTGAAAGCAGAGGGCTTATGGCGTCCCAAATTGGAAGGGGATGCAAGGCTTCATGAACCGTGGCAAACGATTTGTTGCACAGTACTTCCAACTGCAAATGGGAGTGGCCGTCCAAACTGTGCAGCCCCACAACAACAACCACTCAAGCCAGTTAAAGTGGAGCAAGTTGCATCTTTGCAAGAGCGAGTTTCACTGAGACTGGGAATCAAGCGAACTCTTGATGGTGTGTGGACTGTCAATGGCTCCAACAAGGCTCTCAATGGTTGGGCAGATGCAGGCCCCAGTAAACGTGTGAAGAGCATACCCGAATTACCACAAAGCAGCAGTGCAACTGATGGCTATGAAGAGCAAGAAGATGGCAACCAAAGTGTGAACCAAGAACCCAGTGAAAGGGATGTTGATTATACAGAGGATGCCAGTGAAGTTGGATTCCCCAAAACTACTGCAAGTGATCCTGTACCAGGCATAGTATGGCAGACTGCTGGTTGTGAAATCCCAAACATAGCAGATGTTGTAGTGCTGAGTGACAGTGACGATGATGAGCCTGTTTTAGGATCATCTTCAGTATCAGCATACTTGGGAACTGAAGCTGTTGGCCATATGAGACTCCCGTCTCCAGGTGTTATCATACCTGGTGATTTGCAGGAAGATGATTTACAACCATCTTTAGCATTTGGTACAGATAGTGATATGGGAATGGGGACCAGTTCTGGTCACCTGCAATTTAACCACTTCACAGAGGCAACAAGAGCGGATCCCATTGACACTGGGAACAGCGGTGGCAATGAGCTTGGCCTGCAAATGGAAGATAATAACTTCTGGTCAGCATCATTTCAAGATCATCCAGATCTCCCATATGGCTTCTTTTCTGGACCAGACCCACCAGTTATGGGCCAACAACACCATCCTGGCCCTGTGCGACCAACAGCAATTGCAGGTGGGCTGTCAGTTGCTTATGGACTACCTTCACCTTTGTTTAGAGATGAACCTGCAAGGGTATCATCAGGCTGGACAAGGCTAGGCCAACACTTGCCTGCTCAACCATATTCAAGTATGGAGCACAATGGAGGGATTGATGACAATGACAGGGTTGCTTCACCATCAGAGTCAGCATTGCACTTGTTTCTGCCTCCCCAGCCTGCACGTGTGCAGGTCCCACCTCCTGTAGAATTGCCCATTGAACAAGAGGAGATGGACAATGCATGGTTTTCTTTGAGTCTGGGAGGAGGGGGAAATGTTGAGAATCCCCCAGCAGCTCCCCCACCAAGTGTTCCAAGCACATCAGCACAGGAGCTTCACCGACCTGCTCCCAAAGCAAGAGGTGACCTCCAAACTATTGTCTCTAGAGGCTTCTGTAGAACTGGAAAAAGTAGTATGAGTATTGAGTTCTTGTCTTCAATTGCAGATTTACAAAAGAAGCCTGCTGCTGCTGTTCATAGACTACAATGGGTAAGATTGTAATCTGATTCTGTCTGTGATAATGGCTTTTGGCAGTGTCGGGTTTCCTTGAACTGAGCAGTAATGGAACAGCACAAGCACGTTTTGTAGAGTTTCAAAGGCGGGGCCGCAGTCGAAGTCCAATTCGATATCATCCCATCTCAACAAGACCTCGCAGTAGTCCCACACGCAGGCGCTGCTTTGGTCCCCGCTTTCGTGTGGATGATCCAAACTCATCTGATTAGGCAAAAAAAAACTATAGAAATTATCATTTTCTTCCACACACAATAGGCTGCAGCCAGCCCTTTGGGTGTGTGTGCCCTTGTATAACTCTGACTTGATGGATCCCAGCATTCATTTGTCTAATTGTCAATAGCAACAACACTGCTGACCTGAAAACGTAACACTTATTTCACATTCTTGCAGGGGGATGAACCTTGAACCCTATTCAGCTAGCTTCCCATTCCTTGTTATCTGAAAGGTTGTCTCTTGTTTAAGCTAATGCATCATCATCATCCAGAGTTGGGTGGTCTGTGTCTCAGCCAGAGTTGGGTGCTCTCTCTCTCTCTCTCCTTTTCCCCCTTTTTTGATGCAGAGCTCAGTTATCCCAATCTGGCACAAGTACGGAAGATCACACAAGTCAGCATCATTAGCATTGCCTATGGAGGAGAGAAAGGTGGCAGTAATCAAACAATCAATTGATTGATGTTAGAGGATATGACGGACATGAGGCCATCTGTTCTTGTGCATGGGATTTGTGAACTATGAGAGAGTCCCAGTTGCCAGTTATCTTCGGCTGATCTGATCACTGCCTCACTACTGTGGTTGTGCATCATGCTGGGCTGGTCTGACCACTGCCTCCCTATCATGGGCGGCCAGCAAGCAGCAGTACTCCCTCTCTCTCTACTGGTACCTCATCCCATCTTTCAGATGAGTTTTGACAAAAGTACACACCATGTTATTCTTTTTGCAACATCTACCATTCTTCATTAATAAAGCAACAGGGGACGGATTTGATTTGCTTTGATTGTCACACTCTCACCATAACCAAAAAAAAACCTTTCTGAAATCTGTAGGGAAATCTTCTTGTGCTATCACTCTCACCATAACCAAAGAAAAACCTCTCTGAAAGCTGTAGGGAAATCTTCTTGTGCTAAACTCTCAGAGATGTTTAGGGTTTGATTTGGGTCATACAGCAACTCTGGCTGTACCATCACCATTCTCAAAGCTGATGCAGAAGCTCAAAGCTAACTACTGCACAACAAAGCAAGGAACCTTCAGATGAGCTCTGCTTTGGATGTGTGCTCCTTGCTTGTTCCTTCCTTGCTCTATAAACCCTAAATCCTAGCTAAACCCTAAACCCTTGCTAAACCTTGGAACCCTTTGTTCTCTTAAACATAATCTTTGATTTCCTGTGAGATATCAAATCATGGTGATGATATAGCAAAAATAAAATAAAATATGGTTGTTTTCAGCAACCCTAAACCCTAAACCAGCTGGGATCCACATTCTTTGCTACAGCACAGATGGCTGTGCTTTCTGCTACACAGATGGCTATCTATGCTTGCTTTCTGCCATTCCTCCTCCAAGTCACAAACACCCAACATCTTCTTCTCTCATTCTAGTACTAGTACTACTACAACAGCATGTGTCTTTGTGGGAATTTTGTGGGAATTTGATTTTTTTTCAATTGTTTCATTGATTTTGCAGCACAGCTGTTCACAGTTGTTCCATGATTCCAGTGTGTTATTTTTTGGGGTCAATTTGGTGATATAGCCAAAATGGCGATAATCCATAGGAAGATTTAGCCAGATTTGGCTACAAGATACATGTGTAAGTAAAAAAAAAAAAAAACTAAAAACACCCTTCAATATTTTGTGGTTAGTTAAAAACCATACTGAAACCCATGTATAGAAATCTGGCGATTTTTCTTAAATTTTGATCAATTTTTTTGGCTACTATTGAAAGTCTCAAAAAGCACTTGATTTTAGCAGTTTTTATATTTAACATATCTTTTTTTGGCTATATATATATATAGCCAGAAAAAAAAGGGCTGGTTCCATCCCAGGGTTGTTGTTGTTTTTTTTTTTTTTTTTTTTTTTTTTTTTTTCAATTTTTTTCAAGTAGCTCCAGTGAGGGAGGATCCCCAGTATTTGGCGATCCCCAGAATTAAATGGCGATTGTCCTAGGTGAGCTGTACCATTTTTACAAAAGCGCTGCTACAAGTGGCGACCTAGGAAGTAGTAGTGCCTAGGTCTAGATGTGATGCCTAAGTCTAGAAGTGACTGATTTAATTTTTTTATTCCCCAAAAAATGGCGAAAAACTCCCTTAAAGTCACAAAATTTTCCTGTTAAAATATCGCCAAGTTGCGAAATTAAGATTTCGCCACAATTGTTTTTAATTAAAAATAATTTTATTAAATAAATCAGAGCGAGAAAAGTCGCGGACGACAAAACCGTGAAGCTGCCGCTGCCGCCTGCGACAGGCCCGGCTCCAGACGAACAAAGAGCAGCAAGCGAGGGTTTGCTCGTTGCTGCGGAGACGCAGAGACAGGAGAAGAAGAGGACTCTGAAGAGCATGCGCACGTATGTACGCACACATCACACACATCTACACACACACACGTAGCAGTAGCACTTGTAGTAGCAAAGCTCTGCCTTGATGCAAGGCAGATCCTAAAATCCAAGAGGAAAAAAATTAGATCAGTAGCAGTTCTGAAGAAAAAGAGCCAGAGTAAGTCGCCAGAGAGACACGAGAGAAGAGAGGCTGAGAGAGAGAGAGAGAGGTCGGGAAGATGTTTCTGTTCGACTGGTTCTATAGCGTGCTTGCCACACTCGGATTGTGGCAGAAGGAGGCGAAGATCTTGTTCCTAGGTCTGGACAATGCGGGGAAAACGACGCTATTGCACATGCTCAAGGATGAGGTATGCCGCTTCCTGCCTCACTGCCTGCCTCCCTCCGATTTCTTTTTGTTTTGTGGTGGAATGGTATAAGAGATTTTTCTTCTTCTTCTTCTTCGTGTCGTTGTCGTCCTCGTGGTTGTTGTTGTGCGGAGCTTTCGTAGCAAAACGAGGCGTAGAAGAAAGGGGGGAGTAGGTGCGTGCTGGAAGAGTTTTGTCGTGGGTTTTTAAAGATCTGTGCTTTCTTTTGGTTTGTTCTCAGTTTGTTCGAGCGAGCGTTCGATGTTGTAGTAGTTAAGAGAGAGAGAGTCTTTGCACCTGCAGCAAGAAGCCGCCTAAGAAATCTGTAACCCTCTTCCTCCGCATCGTCGAAGTCCGCGTTTTGTGAAGGAACCCTGGTATTTGCAACAGGAAGAAAACAGAGCAACAACTGTCATTGACCAATTCCGATTTTCGAGCAAAGCATGTGATAGTTTTGTACTGCTACTTCTTCTTGTGCCTGGAAATTGTGCTCTTAGAAGGATTGCAATTCAGACAAGGATTAGAATAGATGAGAATAAGGAGTGTGTGTGTGCGTGTGCGCGCACATGTGGGTGTGCACATGTGTGCTATGGAGATTGACTGGTGATATGAAAGTCTTTGTACATGTCTTTTCTGATTTGCATTCTTAGGAAACTTCTTTTTTTCTACCTGCATTTCTG